>Ga0326727_10000388_pt1 | contig 182809 bp, 151 predicted proteins | sample MB2enrmetagenome_FD_207643 | JGI IMG/M metagenome (GOLD analysis project Ga0326727, IMG submission 207643) | Lab enriched peat soil microbial communities from McLean, Ithaca, NY, United States - MB29MY | ecosystem: Environmental > Terrestrial > Soil > Wetlands > Peat | place: USA: New York... | reverse complement strand
GGAGCGCTTGTTCCGACGGCTCAAGGGCTATCGCCGAGTCTTCACTCGCTACGAGAAACTCGACGTCATGTACTTGGGCATGGTCACCTTTGCCCTGATCGTGGAGGCATTGCGATAGTGTGAACACGCCCTAGGGCAATCGCGACTGTGACCATTACTCGCTTTGTGACACGTATGCTCACTCAAAAAACCTCGCAAATAGGGAATTCACGAAGTGGCAGCCACAAGGCGGCGCAGACGGCGGCGATACGAACTGGAACCGTATACTTCTTGTTAGTTTCTCAAATGCGAACAATAAATGAAAGCGGGGTTCCCCGAAATCGCCTGTCAGTTGGGCGTTTTGACGGCGCGTTCGCGCTCAAATCGTTTGTCATATTAGTTACGGTAATGCCGGTTATCGAAACGGATTTCTCTTGACCCCGTTTTCCGCTTTCTGTACTCATTAGAGGTGCTTTTTCCCTTTAATGAGTACACAGCGCCCTTGCCGACAGGGGATCCGGCAGGTGTCGGCCTGCTCAAAGTCTATTCATTAAGGAAAAACGACGACGGCTTTTGGGCTGCGCCTGCCAACCGGGTTTTTCGTTTGCATCTGCCCGCTACCCCTGCTTCGGCGGGGCCTGGCGTACCTGGCTGGGCACCGCTATCAGTCGGCACCGGGCCCGCGGCTCGGGCCGACGAGGGCCGCATTCGGAGAATTTTGGGGGTACTCAGCTATGGCGAAGGCCGAGAACATCGCTTATAGGCGATCCCAGCGCGTCTTTTTCGGCCGCGAAGTGTTCCCGATCGAGAAATCCTGGTTTTCGACCGTTCGGCAAAACCTCGGGCGAAACGCCGTGCGCAGCCAGCCGCCGATGAGCGTCGAGCGATGAGCACGCCACTCGCCCACCTCGCGGACGGCCCTCGCGGCGAGAGAATTCAGGCGGTCTTCCTCTGCGCCTGTGGGTCGCTCGACATCGCGGCCCGCGGCATGTGCCCGCGCTGTCTCGCGCGCCAGCACCACGACCAAGAACATTTTGGCGGACATCGTGAGGCGGTCTTGCGGCGCGATCATTGGACCTGTCAGGGATGTTTCTATCGTCCCGCACAAGAGGACCGCGATTGGACCGTGGTGCATCATCGCGTGGCGGGCATGTCGAAACCTTCGCTGATGATTTCGCTTTTGTGCCGCCTGCCATGCCATTGTCGAGCGGCTGCGGGTGGTGCGGATCTGGCTGCCGCCGCAACTACTGATCCTGTGGCGCGAGCAACACCCGGACGCAGAGTATCAGTTGCCCTTGCCCTTCGAGCCCTTGGAGCAATCGGCCGGCGTGAACGTTCCTTTCAATCAGAAGATAGTGGAGCTCGATCTATGAGCCTGGTTCCGGTTCCATTTCCGAATCTAGAGGAAGATCGTCACGAGATTCTCGAACGCGTGTTGCTGAACGGGGTGAGCAACAAAAACACCAAGCGGGCCTACGGTCGGGCGCTCGGGAAATTTCTAGCCTGGTACAACGCCAAAGGCTACACGGAAATTTCGCGCCAGGGGCTCGACGAATACCGGGTCCAGTCGAAGGCCCCGGCCGCTTCGACCAATCTGGAGTTGGCGGCGCTGCGGCGCATGTTCCGCGAGGCGGCGGACGCGGGCTTGGTCGATCGAGCGAAAGCGGAAGACGCCGCGCAGGTGAAGAACGCGCGTTCGAGCGGCGTGTTGGCAGGGAACTGGCTGACGCCCGAGCAAGCGAAAGCCTTGCTCCTCGCGCCAGACGAAAACACATTGAAAAGGAAGCGGGACGGCGCCATTCTCGGTCTTCTTGTCGGCTGCGGCCTGCGGCGGGCCGAGCTCGTCTCGCTCGATGTCGGCGAGGTCCAAATGCGCGAGGATCGTTGGGTGATCCTAGAGCTGATTGGTAAAGGCGATCGCGTTCGCCTGGTGCCGATCCCGGCCTGGGTGAAAGAGCGTCTCGATCTCTGGATCGTCGCGGCGAAGATTACGAAGGAGAAAATATTTCGGGCGGTGGGGAAGAATGGCAAGGTATCGTGCGCCTCGCTCAGCACCACTGCGGTTTGGAAAATCGTACTCCATTACGCGCACCGTGCCGGCATCGAGTGTCTCACTCCCCACGATTTGCTTCGCACGTGCGCGAAACTGTGCCGGCGATCCGGCGGGGACCTCGAACAGATACAATTTCTGCTCGGGCACTCCTCGATCCAGACCACGGAAAGATACCTGGGCGGTGAGCAAGACATTGCGAACGCGGCGAATGATCGCATCTTTGCGAGAGTGAAACAGTTTCGAAGCACCTAGGGTATTCGTACCCCCGGTTATAAAGGAAAAACGACACCAATGAGCGAGCTTGATCCGAAGTATTTCCAGCCAAGCGAACTGCCAGGACCCGGATCACCATGGGGCTGACATTGCGCAGAACTGCTTGGAGAACCAATCGTTTAAAGGGAGTTTGTGGGTTCATCCCTTCAGCTTATTCCTTACCGTCAGACCACCAGGTTGCTGCTGCTCTCCTAAACGTCACGCTCAGCGTTTGCGTTTTGGCGAATGCCAGCTGACCTGACCGAAGGGCTCGGGATTGTACCAGCATTGCAGCGTCTGAGAATTCGTAGGGCATCCAGCATCTGTAACGTCCGAAGGAATCTCATTCGGGCAAGCTTTGTTGGCCGCGGATGGAGAACTTAGTCTCTACAATTGCTGCGCCTGTCCCGGGCTGGCCGCTGCCGACACTGATGCGGTAATTTCCCGGCGCAATGGTGCGATCACCCGCGAGATTCACCATACTCAGATCGCGAGGAGATAGAGTGAATTGCACACGCTGAGTCATGCCCGGAACGAGATGAACGCGGGAGAAGCTTCGGAGTGCCCGAAGGGGTGCACTGTCATCTGCCGGGAAGATGAGGTACAGTTGAACCACTTCATCTCCTCCCACTTCGCTCGTATTTCGGACGTCGGCCTCGACCGTGAGCGATTCTCCCGCGATCAGTGTATCGGTTGAAAGCTTTAAGTTGCTGTAAGCGAATCTCGAATAGCTCAGCCCATATCCGAAAGGATAAAGCGGGACGCCTGTGAAATACCGGTAGGTGCGGTCCTTCATGGAGTAATCTTCAAACGCGGGTAACTGTTCCACACCGGCATAGAACGTTACCGGTAGCCTCCCTGCGGGATTGTTGACTCCAGCAAGGGTCTCAGCGATTGCGGTACCGCCTTCTTCGCCTGCATACCAAGCCTCTAGAATTGCATCCGCATTCTGGTTCGCCCAATTTGCGGAAAGAGGGCTGCCATTCATCAGCACGACCACAAGCGGTTTCCCTGTCTGTTTTACCGCCTGGAGCAGGTCTTCTTCTTCCCTGGGTAGATTGAGACTGGTGCGGTCGCCACCCTTGAACCCGGGAAGATCCACGGTCATCTCTTCGTTCTCAAGTTCAGAGGTGATACCTACAACTGCGATCACGACGTCGGCTTTCTTTGCCGCCTCGACTGCTTCATTCAGTAAGTTTTCATTGGTCGTAGGGGCCGGCATCCAAACAAGCCTTGCAGCTGCTTCGCCCTCTTGCTCGAAATACTCCATCTTTATGGAATAGTTATGACCCTTCACGAGATTAAGTTTGGAAAGCCTCGTAGTGAACTCGTGACTGCTCCAGTCTTCGACAACGAGCTTTCCATCAATCCACACTCGGTAGCCGTCATCGCCGGCTGCTCCGATTTCATAGGTCGCGGTCTTGTCGGGTCGAAGCACTCCCGTCCAGCGGGCGGAAAAGTTCACTGGTCCCAAGCCCGGTGCGACGGGGACTGTCAGCTCGAAATCCCTCTGCTGCTCGATGCGCACCAGAGCCGGCGCTCCCGCCAGTTCAATGCCTTGGAAATACTCGGCTTTCAAACCGGGCTTTCCATCGTCCGTCCAGAGTAAATCTGCGGGAATCGGAACCGGGTCGCGCAGTAAACTCGTGCCCGGCGAGAAAGTCACTTGAGCCGACGGAAATTGCCTGCGAATACCGTCGAGTGCGCTGGTCATTCGCGACGTCGCGCCATTGTAATTGCCAAGCAGCACTTTGGTGGTGTCGGCCAAAGGACCGACCACGGCAATGGTTTTGAGCGATTTACGCAACGGAAGGATCCCATTGTTCTTTAGTAGAACCATGCTTTCGCGGGCCAATTGCGTGGCAAGCTGGCGATGAGGCTCGGAATCCGCCTCGGAATATGGCGTTCGGGCATAAGCGACCATTTCCCGGGGATCGAACATGCCGAGCTGGAAACGGGCCCGGAATAACCGCTTCACCGAGCGGTCAAGGTCCTGGAGTGACAGCAGGCCTTGCTTGACCGCATCCACATAGCTCGAGTAATCGTCGCCCGGATCGTTGCAGTCCAAATCGGTACCTCGAGCCATGGAGACTGCTGCTGCTTCCGCTGGAGTGTTCACGTAGTGTTGCCCTCGCTGGATGTCAAGCACGGCATCGCAGTCGGAAACCACGTAGCCACGGAATTGCCACCGATCTCGCAGTTGATCTTGCAGCAGGAAGTTATTCGCGCAGCCGGGTTCGCCGTTCACGCGGTTGTAAACACACATGACGGACCCAGCTTGGCCGTCGGTCACCGCGGCGCGGAAAGCCGGAAGGTAAGTGTCTTCCATGTCGTGCTTTGAAACTTTGGCATCGAACATGTGGCGGAGCGGCTCGGGCCCGCTGTGCACGGCGTAATGCTTGGGGGTAGCGATCGTCCGGAGATACTTGGGGTCGTCGCCTTGCATTCCACGGACAAAAGCAGTACCCATGATGCCGGTCAGATAAGGATCCTCTCCGTACGTTTCCTGGCCGCGACCCCAACGGGGATCGCGAAAAATGTTGAGATTCGGCGCCCAGAAATCCAGTCCTGTAGCGGCGGTGAAGCCGTTCCGAAGCATTTCGTGATGCTTGGCACGCGCTTCGGTGCCGATGACAACCGCCATTTCATGGACCAACGGAGCGTCGAAGGTTGCCGCCAGACCTATCGGCTCTGGAAAAACGGTGACATGATCGGTAACGACTCCGTGAAGGGCCTCGGTTGCCCAGCTATAAGCGGGCACGCCGAGCCGGGGAATCGCTTTCGCCAGATGGACTACCTGAGAAGCCTTTTCTTCCAGCGTCATGCGCGAGACCAAATCGTCAACGCGGACATCGATGGATAAAGCCGGATTCAAGTAGGCCGGTTTCTCGGAGACGGAATTTTGCGCGAATGTAATGGCATAAAAAGAAGTGACGAACAATGCCAATATCAACACAGTAAGAAGACGCGAAAGTCTCATGAGCTGGAACTCCTTACCGTAACTTAGAAGTTGGAATTACCGCACCTTTTGACCGCAACGTATTGGTCCGTTGTTGAAACGCGGCGGGGTTGTAGTCGCGCGGGCGTGACTCAAACGATGCCCACCTCACATCGAAGCGAGTGATGGTGTAGCCGAGTCCGTGCATATTTGCAAAATCGGCTTCGATGCGTGGTTCTCGATAACTCCGGTTCGTTCGCTGTGCTCGCTAAAAGTAAAGCTTCAGCGCCAGTTGTAACTGGCGTGGATTGTTAATCTGGCCAAAGATTTTGCCGAAGTTCGGGTCGCCAAAAGTTGTATCCGGGCCTCCAAACTGCGGATGATTAAACGCGTTGAATGCTTCGAGTCGAAACTCGAGCCGCATCGCTTCGCGAATCTTGCCCATGCCAAACTCCTTGAACATAGACAGGTCGGCGTTACGTGCGCCCGGTTGCCGTACTGTACCTAGATCGCGAGGCGCCGTGCCCAGCGCGTACTGCGCTGGCTGAGCGAAGAAATCGCTGCCGTCTACGCTGGTGAAGTATTGACTGGTCCAGACCGAGTCGTTTCCTTGGTTTCGGTGTGGCGTGCCAATGAGGTTCGGACGTTGCGGTCCATAGGTCGGCAGGCTATCAGACGCATAGAGCGCCGGGTTGATGGGCCTGCCCTTGTTGAAACGCCAGATACCATTGGTGTGCCATCCGCCCACGATCCCGTTGAGTATCGGGTTCAGGCTGCCTCCGATGAACTTGCCCCGTCCGATAGGAAGCTCGTAGGTGTAGCTGAACTGTAGGACTTGAGGAATGTCGAAAGTAGAGAGACTCCGTTCTCCCCCCGGGTTGTTGGGGTCCTGCAAGCTGGCGAAACTCCCCAGATACTCGCTATTGGTGCTGGTCAGGGAAGCATCGTCGATGGATCTGGAGAGAACGTAAGTTGCGAGGAACTCCAATCCGTTCGAGAAACGCTTCTCCGCTCGAAACTGCAACCCTTGATAAATCGAGGTGGCGATCGGAGGTTCGTCGCCTGCGAATCCAAAGAACTGCGGGTGGGCCATGAGCAGTTGCAGCTTCTGGACATACGGATCGGCAAGCAACGGATTTTCGGGACTGAGGAGCTGCGAGGCATTCGACTGGGTGGGATCGGTGAACGGGTTGGGCACATAGGTGCTTAGGTCTGCAATTTGGGCACTGGTATAGTGTTCGATCTCCGGCCCCAGGTGACTAAGATTGCCGGCGTTGGCGAAATAGAGGTGCGTTCCTTTTTTACCGATGTACGAGGCTTCGAGCAGGACATTCCACTTGGTTTCGTGCTGGAAGCCAAAACTCCAACTCTGTTCGTACGGCACTTTGTTGCTGACGTCTTTGATCGGCCCGAAGCCACCGTAGCCAACGTCGTTCAACAAGCCCAGGCTGCTGCCCACGGGCTTGGTCGGCCCCCCGTAGGGGTAAGGATTGCTCATTCGTGCGGCGGGGGTGACCCCATCTCCCTGGTAAGAGGCCACCAGGTAGGTCAACTGATCGAATCCTTGCTGTCCAACGCCTGAGGTTCCAGCCACCGCTCCTCTCCAGGACGACAAATAGATGCCATAGCCACCGCGGACGACCGTGTTTTTGGGCAGCCTGTAGGCGAAGCCAAAGCGCGGCTGAATACCGTGGTAGTCGGGCGCATAGGAATACCGGTCCTTAGAACTGACGAAGATCTCGCCGCCTGTAAGGTGTTGGCCATCCAGCGTGATCGGAGATTGCACATTCGGATCGAGCGAGTTCAACTCATTGTGCCGGTCAGTGCGAGGCAAGACCACTTCATAGCGCAGGCCGAGGTTAAGCGTCAGCTTGTCGCTCTTTTTCCAGTTGTCCTGCACGAATCCGCCAGCCTCGAAATTCTGGGTTGCCACGGAGTTCGGAACCTCATACATGCCGCAGCAGTCGTTCGGTTGAGCGCCGATCAGGAAACTTGCCATGCCGTCACCGCCAAGGGGCAGACAGGGCGCCGTAGAGGTCGGCACGCAGCCATTCGCGTAGTTTGCGGTTCCGGTCTGGTCGAAGTTATAGGCTCCGCCGGGTGCATAGTTGGGCTGGGTGTAGTTGAGCCGGTGCATTCGCCCTTCCGCCCCAATCTTGAACTCGTGCGTGCCCCTCACCAGGCTCAGCGTTCCGATCAAATGGTGTGTCTCTTGTCCCAGTTTGCCGTAGCTCCAGGGGTTGGTGCCAATGCTGTAATAGCTCGCGGCGGAATAGCCCCCGCCGATGCCAACCGTTGGAAACCAGTTGTAGCCCGACTCCTTCATGTACTGTGGTTCGCCCAGAGCATCCACCGGTGACAGGTTCGGATAGGTGGCAGGAACTCCACCGTAGAAATAAGTGCCCCGCGTGACACCATAGGAAACCGTCAGCAAGGTGGTGGGATTAAAGATGTGCGCGTCGTTGATGACGAACACGTGCGCGCTGCCCGTAGTGGGGCCGACGCTGCAAGGATCGGCGGCATTGCCAAAGCAGTTGAACGAACCGGAAAGGCTGGCTTCGTGCGAATACTTGCCGCTTAGCAGATTCTTCTGGTTGAAGCGGTGGTCGATCTTGAGGTCCCACTGGTTGCTACTGCTCTTTACCGATCCCGACTCTACCCGGTTGTTAAACGGGTTGTAATTGTCATTGCCCACGTTGACGTTGGGTTCCGGAAAGTACGCCATCAACTTCTGCGCTACAGGATCGATCAAGTTTCCCGGCCCCGCCGGCAGGGCATAAGGAGTGCCAACCAGATTCAGATTGCCGGGATGGTTCGCGTCGACCGTGCTCGTGTAGGTCGCGAGGTTGTTGAAGGGGATGAATGCGTTCGGGTTGCGTACTGCACCGCCATAGGTAGGACTATATACTCCGGCATACGGGTCCCAGAGTTGGCCGTTCGGATCGGAGCACATGCCATTCGCGTCGAAACTTCCGTCCGGTGCGGGCCCATTGGGGCCATCCCCGCCGCACAGCTCGCTAAAATTGCCTGCCTTTTCGGCGTCGCTGGGCACTCCATAGAAAGCCGGTCCGGCTTGGTCGTCCTCGCGCACGCCTTCGTAGTCGAAAAAGAAGAAGGTCTTGTTCTTGAAGATGGGTCCACCGAACGTTCCACCAAAATCGCTGCGGCGCAGCCCCGGGATCGGAATTCCCTGCTGATTGTTGAACCAGTTATTGGCATCCGTCTTGTAGTAGCGTTGAAACTCGTACAAGCTGCCGTGATAGCTGTTCGTGCCCGAGCGCGTGACCAGATTGACGATGCTCGCGCCGCTGAATCCGTATTCGGCGCTGAAGTTCGATTCCTGCACCTTGAACTCCTCGACCGCATCGACGGAAGGGGTGTAGGTTTCCACCCGAATGCCGCTGTTTTGCTCGTAGTTGGTCGCGGTCACGCCATCCATGAGGATGTCGGTGGTGGCGTTACGGCTGCCGTTGATTATGACATTGGTGGCGTAGCACCCGTTACAGGCGGCATCCACTTCGGTCACGCCGGGGGCGAGAAACATCAGATCGAAAACGCCCCGTCCGTTCAGCGGCAAATCATTGATGAACTTCCGGTCCACCACTTGCCCGGTGGTCGCATCCTCCGAGCCCAGCAGTGGAGCGGCGGTGGAGACGTTCATCGTTTCCTTGGCGCCCACAACGGTCATGGTGAAATCCGCGCCCACGTTCTGACTGACGTCGACTTTAATTCCCTTCCGATCCTGGTCTTTGAAACCAGGCGCCTTGACCGACAGGTTGTACATGCCGGGAGGCACCGAGCGAAAAAGATAGCGTCCCTTGTCGTCGGTCTTGGCGGTGAACGTGAAACCCTTGTCCGCGTCCACTAGCGTCACGTCGGCTTGCGCGAGCATAGCTCCAGTCTGGTCGCTGACCACGCCGGTAACCGATCCGGCATAGAGTTGGGCTTCGGCGGGAACGGCGAGCCCGGCTAAGATGAGCAACACCGCTAGTGTGGATGCCAGTGCGCCGCAGATGACGGCCGTAATTGGCGTCCTTGGCCGCGCGTTGTCCTGAGAAGAGGAGTGAAACATTCTGACTTTGGTCATTGCGGGTCTCCTTAGTTTTCCAATTTCGATTTGCCGCCCGTGCAACTTACTTGCGAGCAGAGGGGCGCTATTTCTTCGGCAAAGGGGCCTCGACTTCCTCAAGCACCCAGTGATCGGGCGTCTCTAAGTGACAGTCATAGCCATATAATCGATCGTTAAAAACGTGCTGGAACAGACAAGCGCGCTGGCCGCTCATAATGGGATTTCCTTCTACGGGCTGGAAATCGCCGTCTGGCGAATCGGCAGCGAAGACCTTCACCTGCCACTCGCCTTCCGGATCGTCGCTGTAACGATGCGGATAAACCTCGGTAGCCATGTAGTAGACTCCAGCCTTCTTGCCGCTCGCGTTCACCGCATCCTTGAGGTAAAGCAGAGTGGGCGCGGCCACCGTGGTTGTGGATTTGATGAGGATTTTTTCCGGGGCCTTGTCCAGGTCGAGGACAGAATCAGCACTCTTGCTGATGATCTCGAAGTGATCCTTGTCGTTGCCGCGGTAGAAAGTGAGGTAGAATCGTCCGGTTCGCGGATCGCGGAAGAGGTTCGGATTCTGGTTGCGCTGGTCGGGTACGCCCGCGATCAGGCCCTTTACTTCGGTCAAATGGATTCCGTCGACTGAAGTAGCCAGCACAACCCGGCTGCTTGAAGTGTCGTAGTCGCGGGTGATCGCGAAGTAGAGTAGGTCTTTCTGTTTAGGGTCGGCGCCGGCGAGAACCGTGGGCCAGCGAGCGTTCGTCCAAAGCGGATTCTGATCGTACTTAGTCCAAGTCACAAGGTCGTTGCTGCGCGCCAGGCCGATGCCGCGGCCTTCGTTCAGCCCGTACCATCCCCAGTAGCGGAATCCGCCGCGGTTCATTTCCAGCACCGACATGGTGTGCGGGAACTCGTTGCCTTCCCACTTCTGCGCGTCGGGAAGAACGTGGCGCGGTGCCGTTAGTTTGAGATACGGCGCACTCTTGGGTTGCTCCTGTGACAAAACCATGACTGCAGCACAAACCAGGAGAAGTGTTACTCCAATCAGAACGCTAAACTTACGAATCGGGCTGAACATGTATGCTCCTCGTCGAGAATTCACAGCATGGTTCTTACTTACTCACTTCTGGTTTGTCATCGCCGTATTGATCGTGTTCCACAACGAATCTGAAGTTGGATCGAAAGGGACCATGTCGATGGCAAACTCCCAATAAAAGCCTCCGCCAACCCAGTTCCGGACCTGGGGGTGAACGGCGTAATAGCGGGTCACGATATCTTTGATCACCGTGTCCGGGGCCTTGGTGTTCGACCAGCCGAATTCCGAGATACCCAACTTAGAATTCGGGAAAATTGTAGCGAGCTGGCTGGCAACGTTCTGCCAGTCGGGCTTATAACCCCGGTTGTCGAGTTCGTAGTAACTCACCAGCACATAGTCCATCCCAGTCTTCATGCGGGCGGGAACGTTGGCCTTTGTCCAGCGAAACATTTCGTTGGAACTGAACCACGCATTGGATCTGTCGTAGTAGAGAGTAAGTGCGGTAACTTTCCCCTGCGACTTCAAGTAGTCGAAGGCCTCGGTCATCTTAGTCACGACGTCGGCTTGGGAGGTAGAGTTCACGGACGCTTGCGGCGAGCAGCCTTTGGTACTCCCGTACAGCCATTCGCCGTTGATCTCATTTCCAACTTCCCAGATGTCGACGGATGGGCCGAGCGCGGTCACGTAATCTTTGAAACGAGCAAGGTGCTCGGCCGGGGTGAAACACTTCATGTAGTAGGAATCGACGGGCTGAGCGAAGACGTAACCCACGTTTCGGATTTTCCGGGTCGCCTCCAGATACGAAGTAGCAGGGATGGGGCGTTCATCCTTGGAGCTCGGGCTGTAGACGATCCTGACGGTTGGTTTCACCGAAAGATGCTGCATGGAGTCGAGCAGCTTCGCCAGGAATACGCCGTTGCGAATATCGTTCGTGTCGTCGACGGTCACCCCATGGACGGGCTCGGGAACATGGCGCTGGGCGTGGGAAGACACGCAGAGAGCGATGAAGAAGACGAGGAGGGCGACGAACGGCGCGGTTCGGCACTGGCGTGGCATCCGTCTTTCTCCGTCTCCGTAGAGTTTCTGCGATATCATTTCAGCCTCACGCCGTATGGCTGGGCGTAGCTTCGACTGCGTTGTCGCGATGCAAAATCGTGGCGTTCACGATAATCGGACGGGCCCAGAATCCGACACTGAGAACGCAGGCAAAAGTTACAAACAGAAAAGACACACCGGCGCGCAGGCCGGCGAAATCTCCAATGCGGCCGATAATCACTGGAACTACCGCACCGCCCATGATTCCAGTGCTCAGAATTCCAGCGAACGGCCCATGGTGTTCCGAAACCGAATTCAATGCCAGAGAAACCAGCACCGGCCACATGATGGAAGCGAAAAGGCCAATGGCCGGAAACGCGATTAAGGAGATGCGGGCAGGCCCGAATAAGGCGGCGGTCAGGCAAAGCAACGCGCCGACGGAAAATCCAATCAGTACTTTGCGGCTGTCAAACAGCTTGAGCAGCCCCATTCCCACGAAGCATCCGGCGGTAAGCATTCCCCAAAACCAGGAGACGGCGGTGGCGCCGGTAGTGTGCGGATCGTAACCGTGATACTGGGAGAGAAACTTCGAAATCCAATCGGCGGTTCCCTGCTCGCATCCGACATACGCAAAAACACACAGGAAAAAAGCCCAGACCATCGGTTTGCGAAGGAGGCTGCCATACATCTGGAGAGAACCGGCGGCTTCGTCGCTGGTGCGTTCGACGCGCGGGACACGGGTGAATCCGAGTACGGCAATCATCAGCACCGTGAATACGGCAAAGATCCAGTACATCGAGGCCCAAGGCAGCGCGGGCGGAGTCAACTTCGCCAACGTTTTCAGCAGCAGATTGTTGTGGGAGGATGGCTTGCCCAGGTTCTCGACAAGATAAGAATAGATGCGCGGGCTGGCAAAGGAGGCCGTGCCAAAAATCAACTGCGCGAATGCGGAGTTGAAGGCGAAGTGCTCTTCTCCTCCCGCTACTCGTAACAGAGGATTGATGGCAACTTGCAGCGTCGCCATGCCTGCGCCCATTACAAACAAGGACCCGACCGCAACGTGGTAGGTGGGGAAGAGAGCGAAGCTCAGCGATCCAATGGTGCCAGCGAGGAAAGCTGCCATCATTACGGGCTTCTCGGTAAATCGCTCAACCCAAAAACCCGCCGGAATTGACATCACGCCGTAAGCGATGAAAAAGGAGAAAGGCAGGAAGGCCGCCGCGGTAAGGCTGACGCCGAAGCTGCTGATGATGTCGGGCACGATCGGCCCCAGGATGTTGGTCAACAGCGACATCACGAAGAATGTCAGGAAGACCAAGCCGACCATGTAACGATTTCGCACCATAGTTACAAATCCTTTTTTGTGCGCTTACTCTGTCGTTGTAACTTTGCTTGCCAGTTCGAAGCGGCCGGGCTCGCGTCCGGCTTGTAGCGCCAAAGCCAGCGTGATCATTTCCACCGGCAGAATTTCCAGAATTTGGCGAACGCTCGGGCCGTGCTCTGTGATACGGCAGCAAGGCAAGGAAGTGTCTTGATCGACAAGTTCGGCGCGGCCTTCCTGCTGGTGTATGTCGTCGAGCAAACGTTGATTCAAGTCGCGCGTCTTAGCGTCGCCAGCGAAGACAAGCACGAAGGTTTCGTCTCCCAGCATTTCAAATGGCCCATGCCGGAAAGCTGCGCTGCTCATGCCCTCGGCGTGAAAGTGAGTGGATTCTTTGGTGATCAACGCGCCGGTGCCGACCGTAGCCAACGACGCTCCGCGTCCGACCAGAAATAGGTGGCGAGTGTTCTTGAGTACCTGGGCCAGTGTGTGAACATAGTCTTTCCAATCGGCAAGGTAGGCTGCTACGGCTGGACCAGCATGCTTCAACTCCTGACGCACACGCCTCAGGTCGCGTTCACAAAGGACACCCCCCAACCATTTCAGCGCCATGAGCGCGGTCACATAGGTCTTGCAGGACACGGAGAACTCGTTGCCTGCCTGGGTGAATACGGTGGCATTCGCGTGTTTGGCCAGCGGGCTGTCAGGGGTGTTCGTCACCGCGATTACGGTGCAGCATTTATGGTTCGTTTGCACCAGCCGCACCATCTCTGCGCTTCGCCCGGACTGCGACGCGGCAATAATCAAAGTCTTGGGATCGAAGAACCGATTCTTGTAGTGCACCAGTTCCGATGTCTCAACCATGAGGGCGGTAAATCCGTGGCTGATGAGTTCCAAGTTCAGCGGATGAAGGGCGTGGAACGAGGAGCCCATGCCCGTCAGCACCACTCTCTGGAATTTGCCCTGGTTCAGGCGCGTTGCCACATCTTGCAGCGGCTTCGACGTTCCCAGGCTGGCGAGAGTGTTTTCCAGAGCTAGTGGCTGATGAAGAAGATCCCGAAGATATTCGCCCTCGATCATTGCGAGATCTTCAAACACGTTGTCCTCCCTTTCGATCGAAACGGTGGTGCCAGACGCGGGCAGCACCGATCAGGTTTGCATCCTCGCCTAAAGAAGCCAGAGTTAGATCCGTTTTTTCGTAAGGTACAAAACGGCAACAGCGGCAAATGGTCATTCGAATTTCTTCTAGAAAGAGGTCAGCGCTCTTCATTACGCTGCCGCCGAGCACGATGGCATCGGGCGTGAACAGCGTGACCAGATTGGCCAGGCCGAGACCCAAGTAGTGTGCTTCGCGCCCGACCGCTTGGCAGGCCAACTTATCTCCCTCGCGCGCCAGCTCAAAAATCCGTTTGGCGGTGAGACCGTCGCGGTGCGGATAATCTTTCGGCATCGTGCTCTCCACCCAAGCGACCATGGCCGGCCCCGCGGCCAGCGATTCCCAGCATCCGTGAAAACCGCAGTCGCACGCGGGGCCGGAAGCGTCGATAACATGATGGCCAAGCTCCGGGTGCGATCCATCCACACCGCGATAGAGCTGTCCATCCAGAATGATTCCTCCGCCAATGCCCGTTCCCACGGTCACGTAGATCAATCGCTTCTTATCTTTTCCCGCGCCCCACGCTGCCTCCGCGAGGGCGGACGCATCGGCATCGTTCTCCATGGCCACCTGCACGCCAAAAATGCGGGCGAGGTCGGCCACCGGATTGCTCCCGCGCCAAGCCGGGAAGAAATTGACGTCGCCGAACTCCCCCGTGAAGGGATCGACCGGCCCGGTGCTTCCAATCCCAATGCCCGTCACTTCGGCTCCAGACGCAACCGCCACAGTGCGCAACATATGCTCGATGCGTGCCAGCGCCGCTTGGTAGCCGTGTTCCGCATCCGTCGGACATTCGGCGCGCGACAGCACGCGGCCGTTGTCATCGATAATGCCCACTGCGATTTTTGTGCCCCCGATGTCAACCGCGCCAATCATTCGTTGTCCTTAAGTCTTCGTATTGCTTTCGTAGTATTCCCACCGTGCGAAATCTACTTCCACTCCACGATGGCCGCTTCGTAGGGCTCCAAGTCCATCTTCCAGCCGGAGCCATCGAGAGGCAGAGTCTTGGAACTTTCCGGTCCGATCTGGCGCACCGATTTCAGCGTCAGAGACGTCGAGATGGTTGCCTGGTAAGGCTGGCCGCTGTGATTTACCACCACGGCATAGCCGCGCCGATCTCCTCGCAACGAAGTCACTTCCACCGACGGCTGATCGCTTTGGAAGGCTGGCTTTACGCCGGTCCAGTTGCGGAAGGCTTCGTAGATGCGATGTGTATTTTCCGTTTTCTCAAATGCGGCAGGAACGTTGGCAAGATAAGTTTCGATGGGATAGGCCGAGAGCAAAGTCTTTCCCGATCCGATCGTGTTGGCGACCAGCGCGGGCCGACCTTCCTGATCGACGGCGATAACTTTTCCACCCTTGACTTCCAGCAACGAACCCCAAACGCGCGGGTTCGCGCCGGGAACGGAGAAGTGGAAGGTGTCGCCGGGGTTGAGCCCGCCGAAGGGCTCGACGATTTTCAGCGTGACATCCGAAGCGACTAAAGTATCGACGAGCTGCGCGCCGAAGATGGTTTCCATATCGGGGATGGCAGCGTCGGCGGCAACCGATGCGTAGAGAAAGCCTCCGCCCTCGACATACTTTCTCGCTTTCTCATAGAAGTCGGAATGAACGTGCGCGATCACACTGGCCGTGCTCGTCAAAGGAGACGGCAGGAACAGCATGGGGTGTTTCGCCCAGTCGCCATACTCGCGCGGAAAATCCGCCTTGAGGCCCGCTCGATGCGCCAGGACGAACGAGTTCAGGATCGAACTCATCAGCCATTCGTTGTCGGGGCCTGTGGCCGGTGGCGCTTGTCCGGGTACGGCATCGCCGTCGAAGGTGGAAACGTAAGGCGTGACTTCAAGGCCGGTAAGTCCAAAGCGCGAAAAATCTCCATGGGTTCGCGCCCATTCACCGGGAATCAGAATGGCAACCTCGGCGGGAGCGGGCGTTACGCCGGACAAATCCAACTGCCCAACGATCTTTGAAATTTTTTTGAACTCGGTAGCCAGCGGCTTATCCTGACGGTCCCATGTGGTCATTCCCCAGCGCGTTTCCTGCGGAGTTCGCAGGTACGGCGCTTTGTGAACTTGCTCTGGAGAAGCGTCGGTGTAGCACCAGAGATCCACGCCAATCGACCCCGCCGCCAAGCCGGAGTACATCTGCAAGCGATCGTAAAGAGCAACTCTCTCGGGCGAATATTGTGCGGTCGAGCCGCCCATTTCGTGGATCATCGCCGGACGCCCGGCGCCGCTCGACAGAGCAATTTCGAAAGCGGCGCCATAAGTCCCGCGCTCGGAAAGCATGGGATCGGGAAAAAGATCGGTGTTGTAAATCGTGAAGGGATGCACGCTGAAGAAATCGACGAGTGTCGCAATGTTGTCGGAACGAAACGACCCATGCCCAACTTCTTCTCCGCTGGTTCCGACGACGATGGGATGGAGCTTGTCTTCGCGGCGAATCCCACTGGCAATCAGGCGAGTCCAGTTGATGGCCATGGCGTCGGTGGTCTGGGTTTGCACAATCCAGAACGGCGGCTCATCGGTCAGGTCCCAGGCAATGATTGCGCTTTCGTTGGCGTAGCGCCGGCCAAACTCGGCGGCAAGGTTCGTCTCTAGGCGCAACATTTCCGGATCGCTATGAGGATGGCGTCCGTGCCTCCACGGCACGTCCCAATAAGCCTCGCCCACTTCGCCGCCGATAAATAATGATGGATTCAAGTAGATCTGATATTTGTGGGCGAGCGAGATGAGATAGTCGAGTTGCTGAAAAGCCACCGGGTTGTAGTCTCCGGGACGCGGCTCAAACCACGCCCACATCGTGTCGAAGCGAACGATGCTGTAGCCGAGTTCATGCATCTTAGCGAAATCGGCTTCAATGTCCTTTGGGTCCCACTGCACAGGCCACTGCATCGCCGCCTTCGCCGGAACCCAGTGCGCTCCCACCGGCAAGAATCGTTTACCGTCGCGCGTGAAATACTGGCCATCGAGATGAACCGGCGGCAACTTCTTCGCGGCAACCGTTGCGGGTGCCGTTGCATTCGACGGCTGGGCGAAACTGAGCGTTGGCCCGAGCAGCAGCGCCCCGCAAATGATCGTTCCAATTCCAGTCAACCGGAGTATTTTCATGTTCTGCACCGTTGTTGCCTCCTGTTTCCCGCGTTCGTAGTCCTAGTGGCGCACTTCGATCTCGTCGATAAAGGTCCACTCTGCATTCGATCCCGGCTTCACTTGGACCTGCACATAGCGCCCGCTGACGCCGGTCAAGTCCGTCAAGGTGTACCAGAGCGACAATGTGCCATCGCCCGGCGCCGGCGCATTGACCGTCCCCACCGCTGTAAAGTTCACGTTGTCGTCGGAAACCGAAGCGCTCACCGACTTTGGCAGAAGAATCCCCGATCCTTCGTCCTGGAGCCAATTGCTGCGGATTTCCTTGATGACCTGTTCGTAACCAAGATCGATGGTGAAGGAATAAGTTTTTGTGGTCGCTCTGCCTTGCCAGGCGGGATCGGCATAGTTGGTCGAGCCGAGAATTCCGTCGGTCAATTCCACGCCACCGGTATCGGGATAGCTGGGGCTTGCCGGCATGGTCGCCGTGTAGGGCATGTGCAGCGCGATGTTGGTCGGATAAAGATGCTGCAGGGGAGTCGTCGCCGTGGTCGCGTTGCTCAGTTTCGATTCATTCCCCGCGGCATCGAACGCCCTGACCTGGTACGTATAGCTTGTGTCTGGCATCAGTTGTCCATCGAGAAAGACGGTGGTTCCATCGCGCTGGCTGCCCACTTGCCGGCCATCGCGGACGATGAGGTAGCCGACCACGCCGACGATATCGGTCGACGCGGTCCACGTGAGGCGGATGGTTTGGGAATCGAGGGCCACACTGTTCAAGTTCGTCGGCTGCGTTGGACGCGTCGAGTCGACTTCCCCTGTCGCGAGGTAATCCAGGTACGTTTGGTAATAAAGTGGATTGACTTGTTGCGGACTCATGTAGTGATTGAAGCTGAAGCTGAGATAACTGCTGACGTAGGGCTGCTCCGTACACATATCGTTCACGATGGCACGGATCGCCATGGGTTCGGAACCCGAAGTGAAGGTTTCCGTGTCGGCCCAGAACTTCATGCGGGGACGGGAATTCTGAATTGCACCTTGGACGGCACTGAACCACGCCGGCAATTGCGCTCTTGTGGCATGGCCCACACCCACTCCGTCTTGTAACGCCAGAACGTCGATGGGGCTGCGTTTCAGAACGTATTCCCACATGGTTTGCCATTGCGAAGGTGAGAAACCCGCGGTTGGGTCGTAGAACGGCGCAATCACAACGGGCTTGCCGGGCGTGAGCTTATGCAGGTGATTGCCCACCGTGCGGTAAAACGCAACCAGGTTGTCCCATTGCGCCGGAGTGCTCTCGACGTTGTCCACTTCGAACCCTAAATACCATCCGGTCAGCGATGGATGACGTTGATAGCGTTTCCAGAGATCGTCGGCCAGCGCGTTGGCAACCGTAGCTTCGTTCTCCAGCCAAGGCTTGTTGAAAATATAGTTCGTCCACCATGCGTCGTTGATTTGTAGGCCCAGATAGACTTGGGCGCCGCTGGCGTCTGCGGTGTCGAGGGCGCGCTTGACCACGTCGTGTTTTGTGTTCTGGGTATAGCCGGCGATACTGGAAGGATAGATGGTGGTCTTTTCTTCGCTGTCGGCGGTCCACTGGAGGACCATCTGATCGAGCCGCGCGTCTTTCATGTAATGGAATTCGTTACGCCATTGCTCCATCGTCCACGCGTCGCCGAGCGCCGGTTGCAGGAACGAACCACGCAGCTCGGGGCCGGAGCAGATCTGCGCCACGCACGATAGACACATTAGAAAGGTGAGCGCGGCCACCGTTACAGATTTCGCACGCATGGACATTTTTACTCCCTCCTCATTATTCTCTTAAGTCTGTGACGAAACGCCATTCCGCCCAAGCTGCAAACCTGCAACGTGACGCTTTCCAATGAAGCATATGAACACGAAAACAGCATATATATACATGTTGTCAAGATATATTTTTCAAGGGAGGTCTGGAACATTGGAGACTACACGAATGATTCTTACTATATCTATATAAATGTTATAGTTATATTGACACTTCTGGCCGAAATGAGGATTTTTTATTTTCACAATAAATTATTATTCAGGAACATAGTGTCGTTGTATACTATGTGTGTATGTCAGCTCAATCATCGACAGTTCCCTTGCTCAAACCGCGCGTTGCTCCCCAAGCTGATTCTCTGGGCTTGGCGCTCAACAATGCAAGTTTCGTCCCCTATTACGAGCAAATCGTGGAACGGGTGCGCACTCTGATCAAAGACGGCCGGCTTCACGAAGGCGACGTCTTCTGCTCCGAGGGGGAAATTGCCCGCATGCTCGGCATCAGCAAGATGCCCGTCCGCCAGGCATTTCAGAAACTCCGCTCCGAAGGCCTGCTCATCATGGCCAAAGGCAAGCGGCCGATCATTGGCTCTGGACGCGTTCCTTGGGATTTCCAGCAACTGCGTGGCTTCAGCGAAGAAATGCGGCGGCGCGGACTGGTTCCCTCCGCCAAAGTCCTGGCGCTCGAACTTGAAGAGCCGGATACTGAGACTGCACAAGCCCTCAAGCTCGCCACCGATGAAAAGACCTACTGCCTGCGGCGACTTCGGTTCGTGGACAATATGCCGGTGGCCGTTGTCACCAGCCATCTACCCGTTCGCCTTTTCTCCGGAATCGAAAAGCAAGACCTGGCCCGGCAGTCTCTGTACCATGTCTTCGAGAATGTCTACCGGCGCAAGCTCCATTGGGCGGAGGAAGTGATCGGCGCGGTCACCGCGGGCGAAGAGGAAGCGCGTATTTTGCAGACATCGTCCGGGAGTGCGCTCCTCTCGATCAAGGAAACGACCTACGACGTGCAGCGCATCCCCATTGAATACAGCGTCTCCCTTTTGCGGGCTGACCGTTACACTGCCTCCGTCATATCCGTCCGCAAGACATAGCAGAGTGGCGTTGATAAGTTTTTACAACGACATAACAGGTCTTAGGGGGGTAGTGAGCACATCCAACCGAAAACCTCCGTTTAGGAGGCGACCCAAAGCCTTGCGTCGCTCTTTCCGCGAAGGAAGTTGAGTTCAATCTCGAAGTCGGTCTTGGCCAACGCGGCCTTTCTTCGGACACCGGATAGTCCTCCGTGGTTTGCCAGTATAGAATTCAGAACTGCGCAGAATGTAGTCACTGCGCTCTCCCAGTTAACAGACGCATCTGGACGGCTGCCGGAAGGGTTATTTTTTCAAGACCAATCGGCACGATCATTGGTTCGCACGAGTGTATCCACATCTGCTTCGACATTCCGCTGTGACGACTCTGCTGGACTCTGGTCAGGTGCCGATAGACCAGGTTCGGACATTCCTCGGCCACTCGCAGCTCTCAACGACCCAGATTTATACGGAGACGAGCTTTAGGGCACTCGGGAATAATCATGTGCGCGCTTTGGGCGGGGCCAGAGTATGAACCGTTCGCCCGCTACCATCGAGAATTCTGCGAGCTCGCCGGGAGCGACCGAGCGGCTGCCCGATGAGATTGATGCCGACTGTCGTTTTTCCTTAATTAGTATAGTGGCGGCTTTCCAGGCGGAATTTATCTTTAATTTGTATAGAAGAATTTGCCTTATTTAATATAGTCCGCTGAAAATACAGTACTTCTTTGGATCTGCGGCCATGCCGCGACTGGGCGTCAGAGGTTCCTTCTGTCGGAAGACCGAAGCTAAGTCAAAGCTTCCGTCATGCCGCAATGCCGCGGAGCGGGGTCTAAGAGGAGCCGCTCGCGAATCGATCTGCCCCCGGCTAGGGCGGCAATGTGAGAAAGCAGTCCTGGCCTGTTTCGAGCATCAAAATCTCCCAGCCACGGGCGTGATTGAGGCAGGTAGTAGAGCTGCCGGGAAATGCGAAAGACAGTACGATGAAGGTGGTGAACAAATAGTTGCGCGTTTCCTTCCGCCCTCCGCTTGAGTAACCAAAACAAATCTTCGACCATCTGCAAGAAATATTTTGGGCCAATCGATGCGCCCGGAAAACGCAGATTTCTCTCGTTTTTGAGTGCTTCTCCTAACGCTGCTTCGAACTCGAGTAAAACTATGTTCTCCGGAGACGGAGTTGTCTTGCCGCGGATCTGCGGACTGGCGAGATGTCGTTTGCAGTCAGCACAAACGAATCGAAATCCGCGGCTGGTCCGTACAGCTATCGGGGGCTCCCATGCAGAGCAGGAATTGCAGGAATCTTCCATTGGTACACGATGTAAGGGACAGATCGTGGGTACTCGAACAAGGCTCTTCACGTATGGATCGAGCACTGGATCTATGCCGACGTTCCGCTCGGCCAGCTCTTCAACACGCAACTGATTCTTGGCCTTGCGGCGTTCGTATTGCAACTTCCGTTTTCCATCCGCATGGACATCCAGCGGCGCAAGCAGCTGCGGTACGGAAGACGGCTGAAAGGACCAATTATTGCCAGTCCACGCCAGTTCACAAAGGCCGTTGCCGGAAACGGTATCGGCATCGCGACCAACGATTCCAAGCGCCCATTGCGGATTCCGCGCGATGCCGAGAACAAGCACTTTCTCATTGTCGGCGACACGGGATCAGGCAAGTCGAGCATCATTCGCCAGATGCTTTATCAGGTGGACGCTCGCGGCGACAGCGCCATCGTCTACGATCCCGCCTGCGAGTTTGTGAAACAGTTTTACGATGAGCGCCGCGGCGACATCGTGCTCAATCCGCTTGATGCCCGGATGCCGTACTGGAACCCGTCGAAAGAACTCCGGCGCAAGGCCGAGGCCAAAGCCCTGGCCGTGTCACTGTACCAGCCCGAAGGCGTGACGAACCGCTTTTTCGTGGAAGCTCCGCAGAAGATTTTCGCCCATCTTCTAACGTATCTGCCGACGCCAGTTGAACTCGTACAGTGGATGTCTGACCCTACCGAGATCGACCGCCGCGTCAAGGATACAGAGTATTGGATGCTGATTGATCCGAAGGCCCCACAACAGCGCACAGGCGTACTTGGTTCGCTGAATATGAGCGCCGACAACTTCCGCCTTTTGCCCAAGCAGGACGAAACAACCTCTGTCTGGACGGCGACTAAGTGGGCCAAGACGCGGCGCGGTTGGATCTTCATCACGTCGCGTCCAACCATGCGCGAGGCGCTTCGCCCGCTCATCAGTCTGTGGATTGACACACTCGTTCTGCGCCTCTTGAACGAACCGATGCCCGACCAGAAACCAGTCTGGTTCGTCATCGACGAGTTAGCCAGCTTGCAACGCCTGCCGCAGCTTCATACCGCCATCACCGAAAACCGGAAATCGCAGAACCCGGTCATTCTGGGCTTTCAGGGGCGCAGCCAGATGGAGGCTCGCTACGGTGAAGACGCCGAGGCCATGCTGTCGCAGCCGGCCACCAAAATATTCTTGCGAACCACCGAACCGAGGGCGGCTAAATGGGTCAGCGAAGCCATCGGCGAAATCGAGATCGAGCGACTGCGCGAAACCCACTACGATGGTTCCCGCGCCGGACGCAACTTCGCGCTCGACCGGCAGACCGAGCCGCTCGTTCTGCCTTCGGAAGTCTCTGGCCTCGACGACCTGCGCGGCTTTCTCAAGTATGGCAACCATGTCGCGCGATTCTCGTTTCCCTTCGTTGCGCTCGAAGAGAAAGGTCCCGGTTTTACCGTACGGAAAATGGACGATCTTATCGTACCGAGCACGCCGCTCCCTGCGGAACCAGAGGAGATGCAGAGCAATCTTCTAACCCCCGAATATGCGGTTCAGCCTTGCCAGCACCAACCAGATGCGCGAGTTCCTTGCGCGTCTCGGCACCAATGACCGCGTGCTTCTGATTGGCGACACGCGCCAGCACCAGGGCGTCGAAGCGAGCCGTCCTTTCGAGCAACTGCAGGAAGCCGGAATGCGTACGGCCAAGCTCGATGAGATCGTTCGTCAGAAAGACCCCGCGCTGAAATCCGCCGTTGAAATGCTGGCGACGGGCAAAGTCTCCGCTGCACTCGACGCGCTCGGGCAGCAGGGTCGTGTAAAGGAAATTCCCAACCGAGAAGAGCGCGTCCGCGCCATCGCCAAGAGCTACGTCGAATACCCCGCGAACACCCTCATCGTCTCCCCTGACAATGCCTCTCGCCGCGAACTGAACGCCGCCGTCCGCCAGGAGTTGAAGGCCACCGGCGGCCTTGCCCCGGAAGATCATACTTTCCTTGTCCTCATTCAGCGTCACGACATGACCGGAGCTGAACGTTCCTGGGCCAGCCACTACGAAATCGGCGACGTAGTCTGCTACACACGCGGCAGCAAAGCCCTCGGAATCCAAGCTGGCACCTACGCACCGGTTGCAGCGATCAACCCAGCCGGGAACCAACTCACGGTCGAAAAGGCGGACGGAGAACGCGCCACCTACGATCCCCGCCGCCTAACCGGCGTCAGCGTCTACCGGGAGATCGACCGCGAGTTCTCCGTAGGCGATCGCATCCAGTTCACCGCGCCACAGAAGTCTCTTGGCGTCGCTAATCGCGAGTTAGCTGTCATCGACGCTGTCCATCCCGATGGACGCCTCTCCGCCCGCCTCGAAAACAATCGCGAGATCGAATTCAACCCAAGCGAACATCGTCATTTCGACCACGGCTACGCCGTCACCAGCCACAGCTCCCAGGGACTCACCGCCGACCGCGTCCTCGTCCACGCCGATACCAGCGTCCACCCCGACCTGCTGAACAACCGTTTCGCCTACGTCTCTCTCTCCCGCGCCAGCCACCAGGCCACTCTCTTCACCGGCGACATGACAAAACTCGCCCCCCATCTCGGAGCCGATGTCTCAAAGACCACCGCCTTAGAAATCAGTCAAGCACCATCCCTCGCTAAGGGAATAGGAATAGGGCTCTGACCGTGCCAACAATTTATGACGGAGGAATCGCGATGACGAAAATGACAGCCATCCCAGAAAACTGCACCAACATCCGTGTCGAAATCGTCGAGCTCCTCAATAGCCGGGCCGCTGGGGATGGGTTTCCGGCCCCGGCGTCGCGCTGCGCGGAAGAGTGCTCCCGCACCGGTTACGTACACACGTAGCCCTACGAAAGTTGACCAAAAGCGGTTTGCCGAGCGTGTCACGATGTTGGGGACCAATGGAACGGACAAACCGGGTTAAGGTAACGCGACTTCAGTAGACTTCAAGCCCGAAGTAACGGTTGCGTCATACCAGCCTTCGGCGTGAAACCCTGGCGAGGAGATGGCTGGGCCTTCGCCGCTAACCTTGGCCGAGGACTGAACTCGCCATCCTCGCTGTAGTTTGAGCGGCGGTGGATTGACCGCGCCCGACATCGACGCCGGCAACATGATCGCAAGAAAAATGCTCGCAAAGAAAACGATAAGGTGGAAAAGTGCTGCGTGTGGTCTGGTTGCGCCGCATACGGTTCTTGACATGGATCCTCCTTGCAGATTCGCTTCTATGACAAAATTGCAAAATTAGCCTTAAACTTTGAGAAAGATTTTCTTGCGCCAGAGCAGCCAGAGCAGTACCCAGCAAAACAAAACCGAAGCCACGGAGAATATCAGCGCAGCGTTTGCGGGGTTTGCGACCATTGCGGCCAGACGCGCCTGAGCGGCATCGTGCCACAAAATGACGGCCCCATTTGCTCCTTTTACAGTGAAGGTGTAGCCGGGCCCGTACCGGGAAGTAACGCCGGAGGAAGCCAGGCTCGACGGCCTGGTGCTGAGGAACCTGTTCCGCAAGGGGACGACGGGGCTCGGCAAGCTGGCCGCGCAGGTCCGCCTCCTAGCGGAGGCCTCGCCGTTCAAGGCGTCCTTGGCCAGGCTCATCGAGTGGAAGATGGTCGAGACGAGCCCCGCCTACCACGGCGGCGCTCTCCGCGCCGAGCTTACCGAGACGGGCAAGTTCTGGGGCATGGAGCTGGCCTGCGAGGCGCAGCTGGAGGAGCAGTACGCGGCGGCCAAGGAATTCGACGACAAGGTCCGGGCAGACCGCGCCAAGAGATAAGGCGATGACCGAACTCTTGACCATCGAAGAGCTGGCTGCGTGGCTGAAGGTGCCGACCGCCTCCGTCTACAGCATGACCCGCTCCCGCCACAAGAAGAGGTACGGCGAGCTTGCGCTGCCCACGATCAGGATCAACGGGTCGCTGCGCTGGCGGAAGGCCGACGTGGAGGCGTGGCTTGAGAGGCTGGCCCGGCAAGGGGAGCGCGGATGAAGAGGCCAAGGTAGCCATGGAGACGCGCCGCCAAGAGGTCGCGAACGGGGTGGGCAAGGGGAAGTCGCTCGCCGAGCTCGCCGACAAACTCAAGGTCCACTACCGCACGGTCACGCGGGACTTCGACCTTTTGCGCCAGAAGTACGCTTCCGCCGACATGGAAAGGTACGAGGCCCAGGTCGCCGAGTACCTGGAAAAGCTCGACGCGATCGAGGCCGCCTTGCTGGAGGGGCTGCCGACCAAAGTCGCGGCCCAACTGGTCGGCATAGGCCAGGAGCGCGCCAAGGTGCAAGGCATCTACGCGCCGTCGAAGTCGCTGAGCGTGAGCGTCGGGGCTGAGTCGTCGCCGCTGTTCCTCAAGATGAAAAAAGCCTGCGCCGGGCTCGACGAGGCCCAACTGGACGAGGTGATGAGGCACGCGGCCGCGCTTCCGCGAACCCGGACGGCGGCCCCGAGGGACGCCAGTTGGTTCCCGCCCGCCCAGTTGGAGGCCGAATGAAGACAGAGGCCCAAAGACTCGCGAACAACGCGGCGTCAAGGCGCTGGTATCGAAGGAACAGGGCAAAGGCCATAAAGGCCTCTCGTAGATGGCAAAAGGCGCATAGAAAGGAATTCCTCGCCTACCACAGAAAATACTCTTTGGCTTACCACAAGAAGAACAGGCCCTTGATCTTAATTAAGAAGAGAACTAGGCACAAGAAGATGGGGCGCGATTACATATATGGAAGAGGCGCTTCCGAGTTCTACCGGGCCCAGAAGAAAAAGCAGAAATGCCTCTGCAACATCTGCCTCAAGAAGAAGAGGCTGGTGCTGGATCACTGCCACAAGACAGGCGAATTCAGGCCCTTGATTTGCGACAGGTGCAACGTGGGAATCGGCAAATTGTTTGACGACCCAAGACTGCTCCGCGGGGCCATAAAACACTTGAGGAAAAGATGACCTTGCTCCAATACTACGAGGCGAAGAGGCCGAAGGCTTATTCCACCAACTGGTCTCACCGCTGGATCGCGGACGTCCTGGAGCGGGCCTACCGCTAGCGGAAGAACGCCATATTCGAGCTGCCTCCCCGCCACTCGAAGTCCGAGCTCGTGAACGTCTACGCCCCGGCCTGGTGGATGAACGACCAGGGGCGTTACGACGCCATGTTCGGGCTGGTCTGCAACGGAGACGCGCTTGCCAAGAAATTTTCCTCGGCGTGCCGCAACCTCTGCGAGCTGCCTCTGGAGCACGACCGGGACGCGGACTGGAAGGTGAAGGGCCTTGAGTCGCTCAACTCAAGCTACAGGGCGGTCGGGATACGCGGGCAGCTTTCAGGCCATGGGTTCGAGACGGTGATGTTCGACGACCTTTTGAAAAACGCCTCCGAGGCCCTATCCGACGCCGTTCGAGAGGGAGTGTGGGAAGGGGTGATTTCCGCCGCGATCAACCGGCTTACGCCCGACGGAATCGTCGTCGCCCTCCAGGCGAGGCTCCTCGAGCAAGACGTCATCGGAAAGCTGACGGGCTTGGAGCACCTCAAGTTCATGCGCCTGCGCCTGCCCGCGACGAACGACTCCGGGACGGAGGCGTGGTATCGCGACGGCTACTCCGGCGAGGAAGTCGTGTTCCCTCCTTACGAGGCGCTGTGGCCCGAGAGGTACCCGCGCCCGAAGCTCGACGAGATCAAGGCCACGGTGTCGCAGCATTGGTAGATGGCCCAATATCAGCAGCAACCGTCCCTGGGAGACCTGGCCTACTTCGACGTGGGCCGCTTCCCGCGGTACAAGAACCATGGCCAGGTGGAATCCCTGTAGATAGCCTGCGACCCCGCCAGTATCCAACCACAGCAGCGTCAAACAAATGCCGTGTCAAACCGCACGGCTCCATGCGAAACTGGGCGGATGAAAGTCATCGCTGTGATTCCGGCGCGGTTGGCTTCGACCCGCCTGCCCCGCAAGATGCTGCGCGAGATCGCTGGCGAACCGCTGCTGGCGCTGACCTACCAGGCCGTGCGCCGCTGCCCGCAACTCGACGAAGTTGTGGTGGCTACAGACTCCGACGAAATTTTTCAGTTCTGCCAGCGGCGCGGCTTCAGTGTGCGGATGACTTCCCCCGCCTATCGCTCAGGCACGGAGCGTACACACGAAATCTCCACCGTCATTCCCGCCGATATCTATATCGACGTCCAAGGCGACGAGCCGCTGACTCGGCCCGAGCACATCGCCAAACTGATCGAAGTCATGCGGCCGCTCGAGGTCGAAGTCGGCACGCTGAAGACGCTCGCGGCAGCCGCCGACATCGACAATCCAGGGGCCGTGAAGGTGGTGACAGACGCCGCCGGCCGCGCCCTCTATTTTTCTCGCGCCTCAATTCCGTACGACCGCGACGGCGCGCACCCCCGTTACTACAAGCACCTCGGAATCTACGGACATCGCAAGGACGCGCTCGACAAGTTCGTGCGTTGGCCGGAGTCGCCGCTGGAGCGCAGCGAGCGCCTGGAGCAGTTGCGCTTTCTCGAGAACGGAGTTTCTATCTACGTGGCGGAAACGCCCTTCGACACTGTGGGCGTGGACACGGAAGACGATGTGCGGCGCGTTGAAGAAATTTTGAAGAAGAATTTGTAATTTGGCAATCGGGTAATTTGGTAATTGAAGTCAATAACATGAACCATAACCGGCGCCTCTTGCATAAACAACTTAGTCCGTTTTAGTATGGGACGCGGACGAAATAGAAGACAACACCCAGTACACAAAGAATGCGTGGCCAGTATTTGACGGAAATATGAAACAGGGTGTCTTGTTCCCTGAAGAAGGATCTTCTCTTTCCATTCTGATCACCAATGAAATCATCGCCTTCACGCAAAGACAGCCAGTAGACAAGACTTGCAGCGACCAGAAAGCCGACGAGCTTGGGCCATCCCTGTTGCTGGTAATAGGTATTGTCATGAAAAAGGAACCTAGTCACCAGCTCAGCAAGGAGGAGACATCCAAACGTGATGCTCGCTACTAGAATTCCGCGCCCGCGCCAGACGATCATATGGTTATTCGGTTAACGAATCACTCGCTCTAGCAATATGCTTACGTCAGGTTGTTTTTGATCTTCAATTACCACATTACCAGATTGCAAAATTGCCAAATCTTCAGTGCGCCTTCGCCCAGGCTTCGGCGGCGGCAACTCGCTTCGTGATCGCGGGATGCGAATGCAGCAGCCATTCGACCCAGCGCGCGGGCGTTTTTTCGGCGAGATTCTGTTCGGCCAACTTGTTCATCGACGAAATGAAAGGTCCGACGCTGGCCACCGATTGGAAGCAATAGCGGTCGGCTTGGCGCTCGTTGAAGCGCGAGTAGGCGTTGAGCGCGGGCATCAGCAAAAACGAGAGCACCGTCGATACCAGAATCAGCAGCGGAAGATTGGCGAAATCGGACACGGTCTCGAACATGTTGCGGCGATCCACGGCGTAATGGAGAACTTCGTTGGCCAGCCAGAAACCCAAGAGCGTGATTCCCGCCTGCACGAAAATACTTTTCAGAATGTGCCGGTGCACATGGTGGCCGAGTTCGTGCGCGAGCACGGCCTCGATTTCATCGTCGGAATAATTGTCGAGCAAGGTGTCGGCGAGAATGATGCGGCGGGTCGCGCCCAGCCCGGTCAGCGCGGCGTTGGCCTTCTTGCTCTTCTCGGAAAGATGCCACTTATAAACGCCGCGCACGCGCGTGCCGGCGCGTTCGCCGAGGACGATCAAACGGCGCTTCAGTTCCTCGTTTTCGAGCGGCTCGAATTTATAGAAAATAGGAAACAGCACCACCGGCGCGAGTTGCGCGAGCAGCACAAAGAGTCCGAGGAAAACAACCCACGCCACAATCCACCAGTGCTGCGGCGCCTGGCGCAGGAGCATGTAAAGCAGTTCCACTACAATCGTGGCCATGACGAGGCCGATCAGCAGCCCCTTCAACTCGTCCCACAGCCAGGACCGGAGGCGCTGGTTCGAGAGGTTATAGCGGTGTTCGAGGCGGAAATCATAGTAATCGAGCGGAGTTCCAATCGCTTTGGCGATCAGCACCAGCATCAGGACGTAGAGGAAAACGGCGTAAGAGTAATTCTGCGAAGCGCCGCGCTCCGCCAGATCGCGGAGCGTTCGCGCCCAGCCACTGGCCAGAAGCACGACGAGCATCCCAAAGCCAATCGCAAAATCGGCGACGCCCAGCCAGCGCTTGATGCGGTTGTAGCGGCGCGATTCCGCGGAATCGGCGGGGGCAGGCGTGCTTTCGTTGGCAGCCATCATGGTTAGATTGTCACTATCCTATCGCGTTCCGAGACTGATCTGATGCGAAAGTGCCGGAACCCAGCGGCTTTTGGCCATTGGTTCTTAGCTCTTGGCCATTCTCAACGGTTCCTCCTGCCGCACGAATAGCTCCCCGCTTTCCAGGATTTCTTCAACCAACTCGGGCGTGGCCGCCTCAACATAGCATCGCAGCATGTGTTCGGTGCCGGAGGCGCGAAACAAAACCCAAGCATCGGCGCCGTTGCCATTCTTCGGAGCGTCGAGGTAAAACTTCACGCCGTCGCGATTCTCTTTGCGCAAAATGGGATAAGCGCCGAGCGTTGTCGTCTGCGGATCGGCGGCGCGGCGAATGGCGCCGGTCTTGAGATCATCGGAAATGTGCAGATCGCGCCGCCCATAATAATGCGCGCCAAATTCACGCTGCAAATCCGCGACCAACTGGCCGAGCGGCTTCGCTTCTTCCGCCATAACATTCGCCAGCAGCAGCGAGTTGAGAATGCCGTCGCGCTCCGGGAGAAAGCGGCCATATCCGATGCCTCCGGATTCTTCTCCGCCGATCAGAATTTCATGCTCCATCATGAGATCGGCAATGTACTTGAAGCCGATCTTGCACTCGTACAGCTTGCGCCCGTATTTCGCGGCGATGCGGTCCATCATGCCGGTGGTGTTGAAAGCGCGCACCACATCGCCCGGCCACTTTTTGCGCGCCAGCAGCCAGCGCAGCAGAACGCACATGCACTTGTGCGAATCGACGAAGGTCCCGTCTTCCGCCACAGCGCCGATGCGGTCGGCGTCGCCGTCGGTGGCCAGGCCCGCGTGGCATTTTTCTTTCACCACCGTTTTTTGCAACAGCGCAATGTGCGGCAGGATGGGTTCGGGATTGATGCCCGGAAATAGCGGGTCCGCTGCTTGGCGAATCGCAACGTAGCGGATGCCGTAGGCGTCGAATATTTTCGCCAGAACGCCGCGTCCGGAGCCGTACATCGAATCGATGGCAAACTTGAAATTCGCGCGCCGAATGAGATCGAGGTCGGCGAACTGGGCGATCGCTTCGACATAGGCCGGTTTCAGATCCACCTCTTCGATCTTTGCGGGTGCCCCACTCATTCGCGTTCTGTGCGAATGAGTGGGTAAGTGGTCGGCGGGTGCTCCATCCTTGCGCGTTTTCTGCGCAAGGGTGGGAGAGGAATCCGAGGGTGTTGTTTCGGCATTCATCTCCTCTTCGATCGACTTCATGATCGCGGGCGTGGCCGAGCCTCCAAACTTCGCCTTGAACTTCACCCCATTCCAATTCCACGGATTGTGGCTCGATGTAACCACGACGCCGCCCGCTGCGCCCAGCTTTTTCACGTTGTAAGAAATCGTGGGCGTGGGCACGTAGTCGTTGGCCAGCAGCACGGGCACCCCCGCGCCCGCGATGACTTCGGCAACGGCACGCGCCGCGCGGCCGGACAAGAAACGCGTGTCGTAGCCAACGATTACGCCGCGAGCGGCGTCTTCATTTTTGAGGACGTAACTAGCGATCGCTCGCGCCACGCGCCGCACGTTGTCGAAAGTGAAGTCGTCGGCAATCAGGCCGCGCCAACCGTCGGTTCCGAATTTGATTTGGGTAGGCATAGGTTCTAAGCGTTTCGAGCGAGGGCAGGCGACCGGTAGATCCTACTTTTTCCCACCAACTTCGGCACTTTCCAGCCGGCGAGCTTCAAAGTTGAGTTATAGGAGATTTGTTTCCACTGACCTTGGGTCTCGTAGTCGCATCGAAATTGCCAAGACATCCAACCGCTACGGTAGATGATTCGAGTGTCGTGTGTGAGCAATTTTTCAACGGTCTCACAGAAATGCTGATCCAGCTTCTCCATCGAACTACCGTAATCGGTATCTTCAAATGGCAAGTACCAAAAATAGTTGCAATCGGCCCCTCCTTCGATTAGTCGGGCCCCAATCTGCGTTTCCGGGCGAATCCACAGCTCGAATAAATATTCAGCGCCGATTGCGGCCGGAAGGTCAATCCGAGTGCTCCCGGTATGTCCATCGCCTTGAGATACCGGCTGAACAACAAAGTCTGGAAGTAGGCGATTCAGCGTCTCGATGATCTTTTCCACATCTCACTCCAACTCTCGGATTACGGCTATGTAAGTCTCTTCAGCTTCTTCTCATCCAGATACTTCACCACTTTGCCCACATCCTGCGACTGGTCGAGCGTGGTGACGAGCAGCGCGTCTTCGGTCTCGACAACCACCAGGTTGCTCACGCCGACCAGCGCGACAAATTTACCGGGGGCGTGAACGTAATTGTTCTTCGCATTCAGGGCAAAGCTGCCGGCCGCTGAGATCAGGCTTCCATCGCTCGGTTTCGCCTTCGCCATGTGGTGCTCGTGCAGAGCGGTCCAGGAGCCGAGGTCGTTCCATCCGAAGTCGGAGGGCAGACAAAAAATGCGCGACTGACTTTCGCCCTTGGCCGAGCGCGGTTCGAGCACCGCGTAGTCGATGCTGATGTTTTCGCATTTTGGGTAGAGCTTGCGAAACGTGTCCGCGAACTTGCGCGTGCCGTAAGCGGCGGCAATTTTTTCGAGGAGCGGAGCTGTCTTCGGAAGATGCTCGCGCAGCGCGTTGGCCAACGTGGCGGCGCGCCAGAGAAACATGCCGCTGTTCCAGAAATAATTGCCCGCGTCGAGAAATTTCTGCGCCGTGGCCAGATCGGGCTTTTCTGTGAAGCGGCGCACGCGCAAAGGCAATACCCCGTTGCGCTCGGGCGCGTCGTTTTTGATCGAATCGGCTTCGATGTAGCCGTAGCCGGTCTCAGGGCGAGTGGGGCGGATGCCGAGCACAACGATGTTTTCTCCGGCGGTGGCAATCTCGATTCCTCGGCTGAGAGTCGCGCGATATTGCGCGAGGTCGGCGATGATGTGGTCGGCGGGAAACAGCCCGAGCACGGCATCGGGATCGTGACGAAACAAAAGAAATGCCGCCAATCCAATCGCGGGAGCCGTGTTGCGTCCGGCGGGCTCGGCGACGATCTGCTTCGGAGCGAGCTTCGGAAGCTGACGAACGACAGCGGGGCGCGAGTCGGCGTTCGTGATGATCCAGAAACGGTCCGGCGCGGTCATGGGCGCCAAGCGCGCGACGGTCTGTTGGATCATGGTCTGGTTGCCATCGAGCGCGAGCAGTTGCTTGGCGCGGCACTTGCGGCTCAACGGCCAGAAGCGCGTGCCCCGTCCGCCAGCGAGAATTACGGGATAGAAGTGCGGATTCGTCTTCACGGTCGTTGCCAGCGTAACATTTACGCGGGGTGCGGCGAAAGGCTTTAACGCTAGGGTTGTCGGTGGAATCCCTTGAGATGCTTGATTTCCTCTGTGTATCTCTGTGCCCCCTGTGGTGAAGATTTTGATTTACATCCGCGTCGCGGGTTCCGCCACGACGCCGCTGGGCACGGAGGCCATCAAGAACTCGATCACCCACTGCGGACGGACCTGGAATGCGCCCAGCGCAGCCGGAATCACGACCGCATCGCCTTTGGCCAACGTTACCGGATCGCAGCCCTGCGCCTCGACAAATCCGCAGCCTTCGACGGCGACGAGTATCTGTGCGGAAGTTTTGGCGGACTCGGTTTTTCCCATTTCAGCTTTTCCCATTTCAACGACAGTCGAAAATTCCTGCGGCTCCTTCAATTCAAACAGGTCGAGCGTGAAGTACGGCGCTGCGATCATCGCAGAGCGCCAGCTCTTGCCGCCGTTGATGGGAACTGGCGCGGGTCGAATCACTTTGCCAGCGGCCGTGCGCTCTTTGACCGAAGCGAGCCCGCGTTCCAGATGCAGCGGACGCCCTCGTCCGTAGTCGTAGAGACGATACGTGGTGTCGGACTGCTGCTGCGTCTCCACGATGACGGACCCTGGCCCCAGCGTGTGCACCGTGCCGCCGGCCACGTAAATCATTTCGCCCTGATAAACATTGATCCAATTGAGCAACTCTTCCGCGCGATTTTCGTGGATGCTTTGCTCGAATTGGGCCACCGTCACGCCGGGTTTCAATCCCAGCGCAATCTGCGATCCTGGTTTAGCGTGGGCCACGTACCAGCATTCGGTCTTGCCCCAAGGCTCGCCGAATCGCTGCGCGGTCGCATCGTCCGGATGCACTTGAACGGAAAGTTTTTCCTCTGGAAACAAAAACTTCAGCAGCAACGGAAACCGCTGCGGGTCGCGCGCGGACGTGCCCACAAGGCTGGGGCCGAATTCCTTGCTCAGTTCGGCGAGCGACCGCTTCGCCAGCGGCCCGTTTGCGACCATGCAGTCATCGCCGGTGAGCCACGCTTCTCCAATGCGCTCGTTGGATTTGTGATTGGGATAAATCGCGGAAAGATCGAGCGTCCCCCAGGGCCGCGGGTCGAAGGCGGGCTGCATTAGGAATGGGTAGAGTTGCGTCATGCTGGCAGTTTTGAGATCAGTCGCGTGTTCCGCGAGTTTCGCGAACAAATCCACATTGTCATCCGGAGCGAAGCGAAAGATCTCTGCATTCTTCTGGCGCGAGCGAAATGCAGAGATCCTTCGCTTCGCTCAGGATGACAACCAGAACTTATGGACCACGGCGCTTACAACCCGCCAAAAAACTTCCGTATCCGCTCCAGCGCCTTGTCGAGATTCTCCATCGTAGTCGCGTACGAGATGCGGACGTGCTCGGTCGTTCCAAAACCTTCTCCCGCAACGGTGGCAACATGCGCCTGATGCAGCAGGCCGTTCGCAATATCGGCGCCCGACTTCATTCCGCTCTTGTCAAAGAACGCAGAAACATTCGGATACGCATAGAACGCGCCTTCCGGCATGGTGCACTTCACGCCCGGAATCGTGCGCAGGCCGCCGACGATGTGGTCGCGCAGCCTAATATATTCCGCACGCATTTCTTGGACGCACTGCTGCGAGCCGCTCAGCGCCGCAACCGCCGCCTTCTGCACGATCGACGTCGGATTCGATGTGGACTGGCTCTGTAGTTTCGTTACCGCGCCGACCACCGCCGCTGGGCCCAGCGTGAATCCCAAGCGCCAGCCGGTCATGGCATAGGTTTTCGAAAGCGATCCGACGACCAGAAAGCGGTCGCGATATTCGTTCAACGATCCGACGGAAAAATTCTTGCCCGTGTAATTCAGATACACGTAGCACTCGTCGGAGATGACCCAGATGCCGCGCTCATGCGCCAGCCGCACCACCGCGGTCATGTCGTCCGGGCTCATTACCGCGCCCGAAGGGTTCGACGGCGAATTCAAAATAATCAGCTTCGTCTTCGATGTGATCAGCCGCTCGACCATCGGCGCGGTGACGCGGAAGCCCTGCGACTCGTCGGCATGCAACAGCACGCACTTGCCGCCAGCGTAGCGCACGATGTCTTTGAACGAGACCCAGTAGGGTACGGGCAGAACCACTTCGTCGCCGTGGTCCACCAGCACCGAGATGACGTTGAAGAGAGCGTGCTTGCCGCCCACCGAGGCGCAGGTTTCCTCGCGTTTGTAGGCCGAGCCGAAATCGGCTGTGTGGCGGCGTAGGATGGCGTCTTTGAGTTCGACCGTGCCGCCCACCGCCGTGTACTTCGAAAAATTGCCCTGAATCGCCGCAATGGCCGCGTCTTTAATGTGCTGCGGCGTCGCGAAGTGGGGCTCGCCGGCGGTGGCGTCAACCACGTCGATCCCTTGCTGGCGCAGCTTCTCCGCCTCGGCCACGGCTGCCAAGGTCGCGGAGGGCTCAATGCGATTGATGCGTTCCGTCAGGCGGACGGGGTGAGTGACCAGCGGCACGTCTGCGCTCATGGTTGCGATCTCAAGCTTTCTTTTTTCTAGACTTACTCTTGCCCTCGGACGGCGTTTTTTTCGCGATCTGCTCGGCGTCTTCAAACTTGTGGGCCACATCCATTTTCTCACGCAACTTCTGCTCAACCAGTTCCGGCACCAGGCAAGCGATCGAACCGCCGAGTTGCGCAACCTCGCGCACCAGGCGCGAACTCACGTACGAATACTTTTCCGCGGGCAACATGAAGACCGTCTCCAGGCCGGGCTGGAGTTTGCGATTCATCAGCGCCATCTGCAATTCGTACTCGTAGTCGCTGATGGCGCGAATGCCGCGCAGAATGGCCGTCGCCTCCACCCGCAATGCGTAATCCACGGTGAGCCCCTCGAACGTGTCGACCGAAACGTTGTCAAAGTCCGCGGTCATCGCCTCCAGCATCCGGCGCCGGTCGGCCACGCTGAACAGCGGCTGCTTCTCGGGATTCTGAAGGATGGCGACCACCAGCTCGTCAAACAGCTTGCTGCCGCGCTCGATCAGGTCGAGATGCCCGTTGGTGGGAGGGTCGAACGATCCGGGATAAATGGCCTTAATATGCTTCAAGGGACCTCGCTGGGAAAGTCTTGATTGTAAGCGGGGGTAAGCGGGAATGGCAATCGGCGGGCGATTCTGGTTGAGACATGGAAAGCCGGGCGTCCGCGCCCGGCCCTCCGCCAACTTTGCTGGCAACAACTACCGTCTCGCCGCTGGCATCTTCGTGGCTTCCGCTGGCGCCGGCATTGTCGTGACGCGTCCCTGCGTGCCGGCAGCTTGCGCCGGGGCCGGAGCCGCCGCAGACGGGACCATCCCCAGGGTTTTGCGTACTTCGGCGTCGAGCTTTGCCATGGTGTCTTTATTTTCTTTCAAGAAGGCGCGCGCATTCTCGCGTCCCTGACCGATGCGCTCGCCTTTGTAGCTGAACCACGAGCCCGATTTCTCGAGGATATTGTTGTTCACCGCGAGATCGATCAGGTCGCCTTCGCGCGAGATGCCTTCGCCATAAAGAATGTCGAACTCGGCTTCGCGGAACGGCGCCGCCACTTTGTTCTTCACGATCTTGACCCGGGTGCGCGAGCCGGTGACAGCGTCGCCTTCTTTGATGGCCGCAATGCGCCGGATGTCGATGCGCACCGACGAATAGAACTTCAATGCGCGGCCGCCCGTCGTGGTTTCCGGGTTGCCGAACATCACGCCGATTTTTTCGCGGATCTGGTTGATGAAAATCAGGCTGGTGCGCGACTTGGACACCGTTCCGGTCAGCTTGCGCAGCGCCTGCGACATCAGGCGCGCTTGCAAGCCCATGTGGCTGTCGCCCATTTCGCCGTCGAGTTCGGCCTTGGGGACGAGCGCCGCCACCGAGTCCACCACCAGCACGTCGATGGCGTTCGAGCGTACCAGCGCCTCAACGATTTCCAGCGCCTGCTCGCCGTAGTCGGGCTGCGAGACCAGCAGGTTGTCGACGTCCACGCCCAACTTTTTGGCGTAGGCCGGATCGAGCGCATGTTCGGCATCGACGAACGCCGCCATGCCTCCAGTTTTTTGCGCCTCGGCAATCACCTGCAAGGCAATGGTCGTCTTGCCGGAAGACTCCGGGCCGAAGATTTCAACGACGCGGCCGCGCGGCACGCCACCCACGCCCAGCGCCGCATCGAACGAAATCGCTCCCGTCGAAATCACCGCGATGGGGACGATGGCTTCCTTCGACCCCAGCCGCATGATGGAACCTTTGCCAAACTGCTTTTCAATCTGCGCGAATGCCAGATCGATTGCCTTGACACGTTCGTTGTTACGCTCTTCGTTTTTGTTGCGCTCGCTGCTACGATCTTCGGCCATAATGGCTGCTCCTAATTTGTGAATCTGGAATCTGAGCCTACACCCTCGGGCTGGGACGGGAAGTGTTGGCGGTCACATCAGTTTTGGTCAGTTTAGCATGAAGCGAATAAAAGGCGAAGCGTAGAATCTGTTGCCAGGGATGATTCCGGGGAGGGCAGAAGGTAAAAGGCAGAAGTCAAATTGCAGAAGTTAGAATCCTGTAGGACACTTCTTCAATTTTACTTCTGACTTCTGACTTTCCTTTTTCTTGCTAGACTCCCTTTATGCACGAAGACACACAAAATGACAGCACCACCGAACGCAGCGCCACCATCGGTGGGCCGTCGCTCTATCTCGTCGCCACACCCATTGGCAACCTCGAAGACATCACGCTGCGCGCCCTGCGCGTGCTCAAGGAAGTCGACCTGATCGCCTGCGAGGATACGCGCCAGACGCTGAAGCTCCTTAGCCATTACGGCATCAAGACGCGCACCGTCAGCTATCACGAGCACAACGAGATGACCAAAGCCGCCGAGCTCGTCGTCGATCTCGAAGGCGGAGCCAAGATCGCTCTCGTCACCGACGCCGGCATGCCCGGCATTTCAGACCCCGGATTCCGCCTGATTGCGCTCGCCATCCGTCATCACGTACCCGTCGTGCCGATTCCCGGAGCGTCGGCGTTTCTGGCGGCGCTGGTGGCGAGCGGCTTGCCCACCGATTCCTTCCGCTTCAGCGGATTCCTCCCCGCAAAATCAGGTCAGCGCCGCAAGCTGCTGGAGAGCATCAAAGATTCTCCGCGCACCCAAGTCTTCTACGAAGCCCCGCACCGCTTGCTGGAAACGCTGGCTGACGTGATTGAAGTTCTGGGGAACGACCGCCACATAGTCGTCGCCCGCGAAGTGACGAAGATCCACGAAGAATTCCTGCGCGGCCGGGTGCGAGAAATTCTCGAACAACTTAAAGCCCGCGGAGAGGTTAAAGGCGAAATCACGCTGCTGATCGCGAAAGCCGAAGAGGGCGCAACGCCGTCCACATCCGAAATCGTAAGCCTCGCTCAGCGCGTCCGCGAAATCATGGCCTCGGAGAAGGCCGATGAAAAAGCCGCCCTGAAAAAAGTAGCCAAAGAGCGCGGCATCGGCAAGAGCGAAGCCTACCGCGAGTGGCAGCAAAGTAAGTAGGGAAGCTACATGCGAGGAAACTTCGCGAAAATCATCGAAATCATGTTGATTGGGTTGTCGGGGATACTCTCCCCATCTTGCGCCTTTCATGAGTCGATCCATGTTCGTCGTACACAACAGTCACGACACCCGAACGTGTGATGCTACCGACCACAGGCGGATTACAAATCCTGGAAATCTTTTTCATTTCTGGGATCGCCTTTTCCAATGCTTGTGCCATCTCAGCGCCCGTAAAGTTACCTGAGCCGAAATAGAATTCCCGGACCCGATGACGACGCACGGCATCGCGTTCTATTTCGTTGTATCGATTCCTCTTGTCTTTAGTCAGGACTACCCACGCCCGCTCGGCGACAAACGGCAACCATGTTTCGTCCAACGTCCCACGCGGATGGAAATCTCGATGGCGCCTGAACTGCACGCCGTTAGCTACCAAGACGTCGACGATGGGTTGGCAGTTGTCGAGATTCTCATCCAAGTAAAGGACAAAATCGTCAAGCTGCAACTGCTCGGGTTTCCCAGCGGATTGCCTCTTCAATTTGTTTCTCTTCGAGGCCATATTCCTTGGCTAGTTCGGGAACCGATTCTCGTGCATTGAACCGAGACGCAATAACGGCAGTGGAAATGCCAGTGCCTGCAATAACAGGCTTGCCGAAGCCGAGGGCTGGATTGATAACGATGAGTTTTGGCTCTGCCGCGCTTCGTTCGCGCACAAAAGGATAAAACTTGAAAATGCCTTTGTCGTACTCGATACGTTCCAGGTGCACTTCAAAAATCTCCGGAATCGCCAGTTGCCCACCGCGGGATAGATTGACAAGCTTATCGATTTCCTTAATGAGCACGTCAATCCTATTTGTATACAGTGGCTCCTCTATCAGCGGATGCTTAAATTTGGACGTTTCATTCAGTTGCGCTACCGCACGTCGTATTTTAGGAAGACGCAAGTCATAGAGGGAACGCATAGCCGCCAGCATATGGCACTCAAGAAGATTCATAAATGAGAGTGCCCGGGGGCGCTTTTCTGCGACCCGGATCATGGGCGAGATTTTCCCACGGCCGAATGCCCAGTATTCGAGGGTCTTTATCGGAACCCGCAGGTAGAGTGCGGCCTCGGAGAGGCCGTACAATGGGAGTTCAAGGTGATCAACGTTAGTAGTGATCTTCATTATTCCTCCTCTCGCCGGCAAGGGAGGCATTGAGTAGCGGTTCGTACATCGAAGCGATTACAGTTTTAGACTATCAGAACCCATACGGAACGCGTATTGTTTATTCCGGAACGCCCTTTATTCCCCTGCCAATTCTTTCTTCACCGCCTCGCTGACCACCTTCCCATCCACGCGCATCCCAGCGGCGGCAAAGCGAGCCATGGCGGCCTTCATTACCGTCCCAATGTCTTTCATGGCGGGAGGGGGCGTCATCTCGGCGATTGCGGCGCGCACTCCGGCTACGATTTCTTCTTCGCCGGCGGCCTTGGGCAGATAGGTTTCGATCACTATGATTTCGGCCGCTTCTTTGTCGGCCATCTCCTGGCGTCCGCCCTTGGTGAACTGCTCGACCGAGTCTTTGCGCTGCTTGATCAGCGTCGAGAGCACCTGCTGCGATTCCTTGTCGTCGAGCGGCGCCATCTTTTCGATTTCCTTGTTCTTGAGCGCGGTCTTGACCATGCGCAGCGTCGAGAGCCGCTGCTCTTCACGGGCCTTCATGGCCGCGACAATGTCTTTCTGGATCTGGTCGATGAGGGGCATGGGAGAATTATAGAACGAGGACAGAGGGCAGTCTGCCGAAGTCAAAAGTCGGAAGTCAAATTGCAGAAGTAAGATCAAAAGCTTTCGATGCCAACAGCGCGTAGGAGGGTCACTTCTTCAATTTGCCTTTTGACTTCTAACTTTCGCAATCGCTTCCCGAATTTCTTCCCATCGCATATTCTGATAGTTCCCATGCTAATAAAAAACAGACTCTTCACTCCCGGACCGACGCCACTGCTGCCACAAGCGCAGACGGCGATGGCTTCCTATGGCGCGCACCATCGCACCGCCGATTTCCGCGCTATATTCACGCGCGTTCTCGCCGACGTAAAAGAATTCATCGGCACCAAGAACGACGCGCTCGTGCTGACCTCATCGGGCACGGGTTTCATGGAAGCCTCGGTCTCGAACCTGACTTCTCCCGGCGACCGCGTGCTGGTGTTGACGGCGGGCAAGTTCGGCGAGCGCTGGATCGCGCTGGCCAAGGCGTTTGGCTGTGTCGTCGAGACGGTGACCGCTCCTTACGGCGAAACGTTTTCGCTCGATGAAGTGCGCCGCAAGCTGACGCCCGAGATCCGCTGCGTTTATGTGCAAGCCACCGAAAGTTCCACCGGCGCGCAGCATGACGTCGAGGCCATCGCGCGGCTGGTGCGGGCTTCGTCGGACGATCTGCCCGATACTCTGCTCGTCGTCGACGCGATTACCGGGTTAGGCACAACACGTTTTGACGTGGACGCCTGGGGCATCGACATCATCATTGGCGGCTCGCAGAAGGCGCTGATGGTCCCGCCCGGCTTGGCCTATGGCGCAATCAGCGAGCGGGCTTGGCGGCGCATGGAAGCGTCGAAGTCTCCGCGATATTATTTCGATCTGCGCAAGGAACGAAAAGCGGCGGCCAAGGCGGAGACGGCCTACACGCCCACGACATCGCTCTTTGCCGCGCTGGCTGCGGCGTTCGATTATCTGCGCCAAATGGGCGACGGAAACCTGGCGGCGGGGCGCGACGCGCTGATTGCAAATGCGGAGTTGTGCGCGGCGATGACGCGCGCCGGCGTCGAAGCGCTGGGGCTGAAATTGTTCGCGCCGAGTTCTCCAGCGGCCGCGCTGACCGCCGTTGCCGCTCCGGCCGGCGCCGATTCCACAGCCATTTGCAAGCTCTTCCGCGACCGCTTTGGAGCGGTCGTGGCCAACGGACAAGCGGAAATGAAGGGCCAACTTTTTCGCATCGCCCACATTGGTTATTATGATTATCTAGATACTGTAGGAGTGCTCGCCGCGCTCGAACATGTAATCGCCGAGACCACCGGCAAGCCGGTCGAATTTGGCAGTGCGGTGCGCGCGGCGCAAGAAGTTTACGCCAAGGCAGTGCGCTAAACGTCCAGCGCTTCTCTGCGCAATTTGCGGCTTTCGGCCAAAAGCGCCATGGAGTGCATCAGGTTCTGCAGGGTGACGATGCCGACCAGCCGCTGTTCGTCGACGATGGGAATGATGCTGAGATTGCGGGCGGAAAGCTTGCGGAAGGCGGAGGCCAGCGACTCCTGTTTGGCGGCCACGTCGAAAATGCGGTTCATCACAGCCTGCACATAGCCGTTGCCATCGGCGCGCAGTGCTTCGATAATTTTTTGCCGCGAGACGACGCCCACCATGTCGCTGCCGCGCACCACCGGAAAATCGTCTTGCAGCGTATGCACGGCCTTTTCCAGCGCGTCCTCCAGCGTGTCCGCGGGCGAGAGCGTGGCGAAATCGGTGAGCATGACTTCTTCCAGGCGCACGCTTTGCAGCACGGATTGAAAGACCGCCGAGCGTTCTTCGAGTTGCGCGCCCAGAAAGAGGAAGAACCCGATCATCACCAGCCACCAGTTGCCCATGAGGATTCCGGCCATCATGAACAGAATGGAAAAGACGTGGCCGATGCGGACGGCGCGCTGCGTGGCCCGGACCATATCCACGCGCCGCGCAAAAACAGCGCGCAAAACGCGCCCGCCGTCCATGGGATACGCCGGCAGCAGGTTGAACAAGCCGAGATAAAGGTTCGACCAGACGATGCTCCGCAGCAGCGCGTTCGAATGCAGAAGCGGTCTTGTGGTCAGCGAAAGTCCAGGCACAACCGCGAGCAGAACGAGCGCGGACAAGCCGGCGATGAAGAGATTCACCAGCGGCCCGGCAACCGCGATGCGGATGTCGCGCTTCCAGCCGTTGATGGGGTCGGGAATGGCGCGCGCTTCGTCGAGGATGGTGATGCCGCCGATCGGCAGCAGGATGATGCCTTTCGCCGGAATGCCCTGGCCGCGGGCCACCAGCGCGTGGCCCAATTCGTGCAGCACCACGCTGCCGAAAACGATGCCGAACAAGCCAAGCACTCGAAGAGCGGCGGCCGCATCCTGACTGGCGGCTTCGGTGCTAAACAAGAAGACCAGCAGAAACAGGAAGGTCAGGTGAATACGAATTTCGATTCCGAAAAGACGTCCCAGCGGGATGGACCAACTGCGCATTGACATGCCTACCGGTATTCTATCTGTTTAGACACCGGTCGATGCCGATTCGATGCGAGATTCCAAATCGGCAGGGCTGAACGGAAGATCGATTGGATGTCCCGTAGAGACGCAGCTTGCCGCGTCTCGGGCAGCGGCGGAGACGGGGCAAGCCCGTCTCTACAGGAGAATTATGCGAGTGATCGCGGGGCAATACCGGCGCCGGACGTTGCGGTCTTTGCCCGGACTCGAAATTCGTCCGACGGCGGACCGGCTGCGCGAGACGCTGTTCAACGTGCTATGCGCGAGCGATCCGGCGACGCTCGGGGAGACGACCTGGCTCGATCTGTATGCGGGCACGGGCGCGGTGGGAATTGAGGCGTTGAGCCGTGGTGCGCGGATGGTGTATTTTGTCGAATCGTCGAAAGCAGCGGCGGAGTTGATTGCCGCGAACTTGAAAGCTTTGGGAATTGCGCGGGAGATTGCGGGGGGAATTGCGCGCGGCTTCCAGATCGTGAAGGCCGATGCCGGGAAAGCCTTGGGGCAATTGGAAGCGGCGGGGAGCGTTGCCGATTTCGTGTTTCTCGACCCGCCGTATTCCATGCAGGACGAATACGCGAAGACGCTGGCGGCGCTCGGGGAATCGAAATTGTTGCGCGAGCGGAGCGTGGCGATCGCGGAACACGAGAAGCGGTTCGATCCGGGAGAAGCGTTTGGGAATTTGCGGCGATATCGGAAGCTGGTGCAAGGAGACGCGGCGCTGAGCTTCTATCGGCGGCAGATTTAGGAGTTCTCAACTTCCCAGATTTTGTCATCCCATTTGATGATTTTGTCATCCCGAACGAAGTGAGGGATCTGCTTTTGGCGGCGAACTGCAGATCCCTCACTTCGTTCGGGATGACAATTCAAAAAGGATTAGGCTCTCTAATAGGCGCTAGGCAACTGCTCTGTCGTTATAATCGAAACGCATGGCCAACTTTCCACCAGTAGACGAACAACTCGCATACCTCAAGAAGGGCGCGGCGGAAATCGTCAAGGAATCCGAACTGCGCTCGAAGCTCGAACGCTCGCTCGCTTCGGGCAAGCCGCTCCGCGTCAAGGCGGGTTTCGATCCGACCGCGCCCGATCTGCACCTGGGCCACACCGTCCTCTTGCGCAAGCTCAAACATTTTCAGGACCTCGGCCACACCGTCATTTTTCTCATTGGAGATTTCACCGGGATGATCGGCGATCCGACGGGGCGCTCGGCGACGCGGCCTCCGCTGACGCGCGAACAAATTGAGGAGAACGCCGAGACCTACAAGGCGCAGGTCTTCAAAATTCTCAGCCCGGAAAAAACGGTCGTCGATTTCAACAGCCGCTGGTTCTCGAAGTTCTCGGCCGAGGACTTCGTCCGTCTGACGGCAAAATACACGGTCTCGCAGATGCTTGAGCGTGAGGACTTCCACAAGCGCTTTCGCGACGAAAAGCCAATTGCCATGCACGAACTGCTGTATCCGCTGGCGCAGGGCTACGACTCGGTCGCGCTCGAAGCCGACGTGGAACTCGGCGGCACCGACCAGAAATTCAATCTGCTCGTGGGCCGCGAGTTGCAGCGAGCCTACGGCCAGGAGTCGCAGGTGGTGCTGACCACGCCGATCCTCGAAGGCCTCGACGGCGTGAATAAAATGTCGAAGTCGCTGGGCAACGCCATCGGAATCCACGAGCCTCCGCTGGAAATGTACGGCAAAGTAATGTCGATCTCCGACGAGATGATGTGGAAGTATTACGATCTGCTGACCGACGTGCGCGTGGATGCAATTGAGCAGATGAAAGCGGATGCAGCGAGCGGGAAAGCGCATCCGATGGCGCTGAAGAAAGAGCTGGCACGGGGGATCGTGGCGGACTTTCACTCAGCGGAAGCAGCGGAAAAAGCTGCGGAGGGTTGGGCCAAGCAGTTTCAGAAGGGCGGGATACCGGAAGATGTGGAGGAAATCGCGGTCCCGCTTACTGACGTTATGGCTCGTTCTGAAGCCGAATTTCGAGAAACGCTTGATGGTACACATCGGATCAAACTAGACAGATTGCTGACCAAGATTGGACTCGCTGATTCTGTGGGTGACGGGGCGCGCAAGATAAAGCAGAGAGCTGTGAGGGTCAACGGCGAGTTGAAGACAGACCCAGTAATCTTCTGGGATATAACAGAGCCGCTGACCGTGAGAGTCGGTAGGAAGATAAAGAAAGTCACACTTACGTTTTCATGACCTACTACTGAACTGTCATCCTGAGCGAAGCGAAGGACCCATGTATTTGCTTGTCGCGGCTGAATGCATAGGTCCTTCGCTTCGCTCAGGATGACAAGGCTTAAAGGTTAATCGGCGATGGCACCTTCTTGTGCCAACCGGTCGCTTGCTCGTAGCCATACGCGGCTTGCAGCACCACGTCCTCACGCCAGGGAGCGGTGGCCAATTGCAAACCAATCGGCAAGCCATCGTTTGTAAATCCGCATGGAACGGAAATCGCCGGGATTCCCCACACATTGAACGGCCGCGTATTGCGTAGCATAATCAATTCTTGCGGGCGCAAGTCTTCGGGATGCTCGCGCAGATCGGCAATCGCGGGCGGCGGGATCGGGACGGTGGGTGTTAGTAACACATCCACTTCATCGAATAACTTGCGGATCGCATCACGGCTTGCCTGGAGTTCGCAACTGGTCCGAAGAACGTCGGACGCCGAAACTTCCGTTCCGGCTTGAATGCGCCCGAGCGTCGCGGGCTGATAAAGCTCCGGCGAACGGGCTACGAACGGCTCGTGATAAGCGAAGGCCTCGGCGCTCGCCAGCGTGCGGTCGGTCGAGACCTCGAGTTTCACGTCGCGCATCTCGATATGAAGTTCGCGAAAGATGCCTATTGCTTTTTCGATGGCGTCGGCAATCTCGGGATCAAGATCGTCGAAGAAAAATTCCCGTGGCACGCCGATGCGCAGCTTGGGTAAGAGATGAGCGCCAGGTTTAGCCGTAAGCTGCTCGATGGCTCCGGTGAAATCCGGCACAGGCGCATCAATGCTGGCGGGATCGGCTGGGTCGTAGCCTGCCAGCACTTGCAGCATGAGCGCCGCATCATAGACAGAGTTTGCAATTGGGCCGACGTGATCGTAGGACCGTGACAAAGGGATGACTCCGCGAGCGCTGACCCGGCCGTAGGTCGGCTTGAGCCCGACAACTCCGCAGTAGGCAGCGGGCAGGCGAATTGAACCGGCGGTGTCAGTGCCCACGGCGGCGAAGCCGAGGCCCGCAGCGACGCTGGCGGCGGAGCCTCCCGAAGAGCCACCGGCAACTCGCGCCGTGTCCCATGGATTGTGGATCTCGCCGAAGAAGCTGACCATCGAACTGCCGCCGTAGGCGAATTCATGCAGGTTCTGCTTGCCGAGAACGATTGCGCCCGCGGCGCGCAGGCGGCGGACGGCTTCGGCGTCTTCGGCGGGAACGCGATCATTAGGCGGAGTGCTGAACAGCGCGCTGGCGGCGGTGGTGCGGACTCCGGCAGTGTCGAGAATATCTTTGAGTCCGATGGGAATGCCGTGCAGCGGGCCGCGATAATCTCCACGGAGAATTTCCCGCTCGGCGACGCGGGCCTGGTCGAGAGCGGAATCGGCCGTGACCGTGATAAAGGCGTTGAGCGCCGGGTTAAGCCTCTCGATACGCGCCAGGCAATCGCGCGTGAGTTCAACGGGAGAGATGGCGCGGTCGCGAATTTTCTGGCTTAGTTCGCGGATGGTATGGGGCAAATAGTCCTCGCTCGGCTGAAACGATTCACGCAGACGCGGCAAGCTGTATCTCTACGGGAACCTGCCTTATGCGCCGATTCCCAGCGGAAGAGGATGACGGTCGTTCGTCGCACGAACGTTCACCTGCTCAAGATCGAGCAACTTGCGTTTTATGTCGAGCCCTCCGCCGTAGCCGCACAGGGAGCCGCTCGATGCGATCACGCGATGGCAGGGGACGACGATGGCAACCGGGTTCCGGTTGTTCGACATGCCGACGGCACGGAAGGCGCGCGGGTGGCCGATGGCTTCGGCGACATCGCGGTAGCTGCGCGTCTCGCCGTATGGAATTTCGAGCAGCGCGCGCCAGCACGCAAGTTGAAATTCGGTTCCGCGCAGATCGAGCGGAAGGGAGAAATCGCGCCGCTCGCCCGCAAAATATTCGTTTAGCTCGCGCACATAGGAAGCGAGGACGTGCTTGGACTCCTGCAGCCGAATCGTGCCGGGATCCATCTTCTGCATGCGCGCCTGAAATTCCAGCCGCACCAATCCTCTTGTGGAAGCGGCGAGAAAGAGTGGGCCGACGGGCGAAGGCGTGTGAACGTAGAACAGCGTTTCCATGGCGCGGTCGAGAATAGCACGATGTTGGACTGATGTCTAATTACACTGCGCATTTGAAATTGCAAATAAGAAAGCCTCCCGCTTTCACGGGAGGCTATGGGGGAGGGGAATGCTACTTCTGTTGCGGTTGATCCTGAGTCGTGCCGGTTGAAGCAAGTTGCTCCAGGTTGTTCTTCAGGAGGCTGATTTCAACCCGGCCGCCAATCATGCGCTTGGGCTTAGTTTCGCTGGCCGACGCCGGAGTGGGCGCGTTGCCCATGCCGACGAGGTAAATCCGGTAGACCGGAATTTCGTGGTTCAGCACCAGATAGCGGACAACCGACTCGGCCATCTTCTGCGAAGTCGCGATCGCCTCTTGTCCGCGACCCGACGAAAAGCCCTGCACTTCGACGACATAGCCACGCTGGTTCTTGAGCGGGTTGGCCATTTCATCGAGAGCCGTCTTGGCGTTCTGGCTCAACACGGTCTGTCCGGGCTTGAAACGAATTTCGGTCTGGGTCGTGGGCTGGTACTGATCGATGTTGGTGACCACCTGCTCGACCGTAGTCAGGCGCGTGTTCGCTTGCTGCGCGGTCTGCTGCGCGGCCTGCGCCTTGTTGCCGGCGTCGATGGCGTGTTGATCGGCCTCGCTGGCCTTGGCCGAAGCGAGCTGGATGCCCTGCTGCGCGCGCGCATCGGTGTCCTTGATCGCCTTGGTGTTCGAGGCGGTCAACTCATCGAGTTCGTTGATGCGGTCGCGGATGGGCTGCGTCTGCCGCGCCACGTATTTCTTGCGCGCGAACGGGTTTACGCGGCCCCAGAAGCCTTCGCGAGCTTCCGGCTGCAAAGGGTTTTTGCCGGTGGCGCTGTCGGCCTTCGTGGCCGTCTGGGACGTAGGTTGAGCCGATGACGATTGAGCCGTCGCAGGCTGGGCCGCAGGAGTGGAATTGTCTTGCGCAAAAGCTGGCACAGCCAGGATTACGGCCAGCAGTAGAGCGAACATGGTGCGGTTTTTCATTTTAAGTTCCTCCAAGAAGGGAGTGGAAACTCCACTCCGGGCGCCTTCCGGCGCGATTTTCATTGCGTCGTTCCTAGCACAGATCTTATCGACTTCGGAAGGCAATCACCGATGCCTGGGTTGCCTTAAAAAGCTTGTCTCAAAAAGCTTGCCACAAAAAGCTTGCCACAAAGAACCGGCCCCTCATCGCGGCCTACATTTCTGTTAACAGTTTGCGTGCCAAACGCCAAGATGTCGGGAACCAAATACAAGTGCTTTCTTTTCATGCATATTGTACTCCACGGTTCCCGGCAGCGCATCACGCCCGCCGGTAATTTTGGCGGGAAGCGATACAAAAAGTGCGTGTAAGGAGCTTTCCTCCGGGGAATCGTTGAAAAGTAGGAGCCGTTGAAAAAATGGACGGAACTCGCCGCAATATCATCCGCCGGACAATAAATGTTTTCTTATCACGCGTTGTAATGTCGAGCCATGAGCAAACAACAATCGACGAGAAAGTGTTATCTCTGCGGGGAGGTGGTCGGTCGAGCGGCAATGACGCGGCACCTGAGCGCATGCAGTCAACTGGAAACTTCCAAATCGCCAACTGGAAAAAAACAGCATGACCCGAGCTTCCATCTATTTGTCGCAGTGCGCTACGCCAGGGCGTACTGGATGCACTTGGCGGTGCCAGCGACGGCCCCATTGAGTAAACTCGACAACTTCCTCCGCGATATTTGGCTAGAATGTTGCGGCCACCTGAGCGCCTTTGAAATTGACGGCGTTCGCTATGCCTCCGACCGCATGGATGGAGAAATGAGCACAAGAAAGCCGCTGCGCCAAGTGCTTGACGTGGGGACGAAGTTTTTCTATGAGTATGACTTCGCTTCCACGACCGAGCTTGAGCTCAAGGTCGTTGCCCTTCGTGAACAAGGCACGCCGAAAGGCGCCGTGCAACTGTTGGCCAGAAACGAGCCGCCCCAGATAATCTGTAACGAGTGTGCGGCCCAGCCCGCCACTGAGATCTGCACCGAATGCGCTTGGGATGGGGAGGGCTGGTTTTGTGAAGCTTGCCTCGCCGAACATGAGTGCGGCGATGAGATGTGCCTCCCGGTCGTCAACTCTCCTCGCGTTGGAGTATGCGGCTATACGGGATAGGCACTCCTCCTGCCACAACTGCTCGGAATCTCACCGCGCTTGAGCGACAACGCTGGGGGCGCGGTCTACCGGATCACATACACGAAGTAGTTTGCGCTCCCGAAAGAATTGCCATAGGCCCACAAACAAAGAAAATCGGGAACCTACTACAACCGGGATTCGTATTCTACCGTGAACCAACGTGGCGTGGACGAAGAAACCTTCGACCCGCTTAAAAGAATTTGCAGGACGATGGGACTGGCGTACGGTCAGAGGCTCGGTCGTCCCCTTGTGAAATGGAGATCACAATGCCGATTGAAAGCAAGAGAGCGTTTTTGTCAACGCTGCTGGGGTTCGCCACCATTGGTACGGCAGTCGGCCTCTCCGGCACAGCTCTGGCTCAAAGCTCGGGCACAACAGCATCCACGATGCAGTTGAAAGAGGAAGGCTTCGTCCAGATCGGCGGAATAGGCCAATGGATCACGATCAAGGGAGATGACAAGCGCAATCCGGTCATTCTCTTTCTACATGGCGGACCCGGAGATGCATGGAGTCCCTATTCGAAGTCCTTGTTCGGCACTTGGGAGAAGGACTTTACCCTGGTGCAGTGGGATCAGCGCGGTGCCGGCAGAACCTACGGAAAGACGGGGCCCTCGATCGAAGCAACCATGACAATCGATCGCATGGTCCAGGATGGTATCGAAGTCAGCGAGTACCTCACGAAACACCTTGGCAAGAAAAAAATCATTCTTATCGGAGGATCCTGGGGATCGATTCTTGGTATCTACATGGCCAAGCAACGACCCGATCTCTTCTACGCGTACATTGGCATGGCGCAGCTGGTCAACGAAAGAGCCGGTCAGTCCGCGAGTTACGCCCGCGTGCTTCAACTGGCTCGTGCCGCCGACGATCAAAAGACCGTCAAGGCGCTGGAAGCAAACGGCCCACCGCCGTGGGATTCGATCCGTAAGTGGCCTGTGTTCCACAAAGCCCTGCTCGCATATCAGGTCAAGCGGGTCACCGCCGCCTCGCCCCCAATAGTCATAGACCCCGCCTATGCTTCAGCCGCCGAGCGGGCTCAATACGACGAAGCCGACGATTTCTCGTTCATTCACTTTTTCGGGATGACGATGTCCGGCCCCATGGAAACAGTTGATCTTCCCGCGCTGGGAACGGATTTCGCGATCCCCATCTTTTTTATTCAGGGCCAAGAGGATATCAACGCGTTGCCAGAACTTGCCAAGGCCTACCTCGATACTATTAAAGCGCCCCAGAAGCAATTCATCAGCGTGCCGGGCACTGGTCATGAAGATTCAGTAGAGTCGCTCAAAGTGACATTGGATCTGCTTTGGAAACAAGTGCGGCCGTACGCCATTGAACGATGAGAATGACTACAGCGGTGGACTGGTCCCTGTTTTTCATTGATGAGTTGGCTGCTACTCCCCGCAATATTTCTTATACTGCTGAAAGATGAACGGATCGGTCATCCCCGCGATGTAGTCGCAGATGACCCGCGGCAGCGGCTCCACGGCGGATTTTTCTCGGTAGTTGCGCGGCAGGTCGCCGGGCTCCTCCATCCAGTGGGCAAAGAGCTCTCGGATGATGCGTTCGGCGTCTTCTTTCTCCGTCGCCAGCGCCGGGATGTAGTAGAGATTTTCGTAGAGGAATTCTTTCAACCGGCGGCGCGCTTCCTCGACGGGCGGACTGAACGCAGCCAGCCGCTCCGTGTGCCGCCGCACATCTTCCAGAGAATGCGCGCCCGCCGCTTCCACACGCCGTGCCGTGTTCGCGATCAGGTCTCCGACAAATTCGTCGAAGATGCTTTTCAACGCCTCGTTGAAGGCCAGCTTTTTGGCGGCGTTCGGATACCGGCTTTTTGCCTCGCGATAATGGCGCGCGAACAAATCCACGCCCTCCGCAATCTGCTCGACCGTAAGCAAGCGCGCCTCATAACCGTCGTCGAGGTCGGCGGTGTTATAGGCGATCTCGTCGGCCAGGTCGATGAGCTGCGCTTCGAGCGGCGGCCGCTGGTCAAGCAAATACTCGGCGAGTTCCGGATGGTCTTTAGCATCGTAATCGTGCGAGTGCTTGACGATGCCTTCGCGCACTTCAAACGTCAGATTCAACCCGCGAAACGCCGCGTAACGAAGCTCGAAGTCTTCCACCAAACGCAGCGCATGCAGGTTGTGATCGAACGCAAGCCCGTGCTGGCGCATGGCGGCGTCGAGCGCTTTTTCTCCGGCGTGGCCGAACGGAGGATGGCCGAGATCGTGCGCCAGGGCGAGCGCCTCGACCAGATCGGCGTTCAGTCCAAGTTGCGCGGCGATGGTGCGCGAAATCTGCGCGACTTCAATGGTGTGCGTCAGCCGGTTGCGGAAGTGGTCGGAGTAACGCCGCGTGAAAACCTGCGTCTTCGCTTCCAGCCGGCGAAAGGCGCGCGCATGGACGACGCGGTCGCGGTCGCGTTGAAAGCCGTTGCGGTAGGCGTGCGGCGGCTCGAAGTGGCGGCGTCCGCGCGAGTCTTCTACGCGCACCGCATAGTCGGCGAGCATGAAAAGAGTTTAGCAGCGTTTGCGGCCGTCGGGATTATTCACCGACGAGACGCCGAGGCCGCCGAGAAGGTCTCTATTTTTCGTTTCCGTCCTCCGTAGTTCGAAAATTCCATAAAGGATTTTCTTCGCGATCTCGGCGTCTCGGCGGTAAATAAGCTCTCTATTACTTCGCGCTCTCTTCCTTGGCCAGCTTCATCTTGGCAGAGTCGAGCTTCTTCTGCACCCGCGCCACATCCGCCGGGTCGACGTCGGCGGCAAGAGTGCGGTTCCACTCGGAGAGCGCCCGTTCCCAATTGCTCGCGGCCAGCTTCAGTCGTCCGGTTTTCTGGTAGAGATCGCCCAGGTGGTCGTGGACGGTGGGATCGGTATTGATTTTCTGCGCAGCCTTTAGCAGGTTGTCTTCCGCCAATTCATATTTTCCCAGGCGGAAGTAGGCCCAGCCCAGCGAATCGAGATAGGCGCCGTTGGCGGGATCGATGTCCACCGCGCGCTTGATGTATCCGAACGCTTCTTCCAGCTTCATGCTCTGGTCGGCCAGCATGTAGCCCAGATAATTCAGCGTCGCGGCATGTTCCGGATCGTTGGCCAGCACTTTCTTGAATTGTTCCTCCGCTTCCGTATAGCGTTTGTCGCGCTCGAAAGTGGAGCCGCGGAGAAACCACACGTACTCCTTGTCCTCCGTCTTCTTCGATAGCTGTTCGGCCTTGTCCAGCGCCTGCTGGGCATCGCTGAACCGCCGCAGCCGCGTGTTGATCTCCGCCAGTGTGATATAGACCTGGCGGTCGTCGGAACTGGAACTGGAATTGGAATTAGAGCCGGCCTCGCCCTGCAACATCGCGCGCACGTCTTTAAGCGCCTTGTCGGCCTCGCCCATGTCGGCGAGCTGCCCGGCTAGCACCATTTTCAGATCGCGGCTCGTGGGCAGCTTCTGCACCGCTTCTTTCGCGGCGTCGAGGGCCTTCTGCCATTCCTTGGCGTCGCGCCAGGTATCGATGATTTCCTGATAGCCGCGCTCGATGTTTTCGTCGCCGCCCAAGGCGATAATTTCGCGGAAAGTCGCAATAGCGGACTGATTGTTCCCCTGGTCGCGGTAGATCGTGCCCAGCCGCTCGAGAAACACCGCCCGATTGCTCTTCTCCCCGCTCGAGTACTTGCCGTCGGGCTTCTCCGATTTCTTCAGCAGATCGCGCAAGATCGGAACGGCTTCGTCGTAGCGGCCCTGCACCTGATAAATGGCGGCGATGTTGTAGGGAACTTCCACCGAGTCCTCCACCATGGACTCGGCCTTTTTCAGGTCGTCGAGCGCAAGATCGAATTTGCCCTGCTTGCGGTAGATTTCCGCGATGCGCACGTAGGTCTGCGCGTCTTCCGGATTCGCGTCCGCGATCACCTTGTATTGCTCGAGAGCCGCATCGGCTTGGCCGTCGTTCAGCAAGTTCTGCGCCAGTCCGCGGATCGCGTCCAGATTGTCGCGGTCCATGGCAATCGCGTGCCGGTACGCGTCGATGGCTTCCTTATATTGCTTTTGCTGCTCGTAGGTATAGCCGAGCGCCGAATAGAGCTTGGCCGAGCGTTGTGCATTCGGCACCGAACTCAGCGCCTGCGTGGCGCGCGCCGTGTCGCCCAGTTCGTTGTAGAGATAAGCCAGCGTCGTAACCGCTTCTTCGGAATCCGGCTGCAGCGTCACCGCCGTCTTGAATTCGCTCTCCGCTTTTTGCAGATCGTTGTTTAAGCGATACAGCCGTCCCAGCAGCAGGTGGTCGTCCATGCTGTCGGGTTGCAGGCGGACAATCTGCTCATACTGCTCGATCGCCAGTTTCAGGATGCTCTCCGAACCGCCACCGGCTTGTGTGTCGCCGAGCGAGCGCAAATAGATCCTTCCCAACAGGCGCCGGGCTTCAAGATTGTTGGGATTGTGCTTGATAAGGTCTTGCGCCTCGATCACCGCGTCGCGAATGCGGCCGGCGCTGTTATAGAGTTCGGCTAGCCCCGAGGTCAAGTACGCGGAGGTCGGGTCGGCATCGATGGCGGCGCGGTATTCCTCAATGGCCTTATTGGCAAATTCGCTGCGGCCGTATTTGTCCACTTGCTCCTCGTACATGTGCGCGAGGACGAAGTGATAATACGCGGCGGCGCGGTCGGGCGTCTTCGCCTTCGCATCGGCCTGCGCGCCTGTGGCAGCCGCGGCGCGAGCGGGCTGTTCCTTAGCCTGTGAACCCTGGGCCGGCAAACTTTGTCCGGGTAAAAAAGATCCCGTAAGCACGATACTGACAATCCAAAACTGTTTTTTCATGAAAGTCCCACACCTGCAAATTGCAGCCCGCACAACCAGATTAGATGCCGGTCCGCAGTCATCCGTATTCTATTATTCTACCCTCGGCAAGCCTCTCGGCGGCGGGAAAGCGTAGGCCGTTCCTATAGCCGGAGGTACAGGGGCTTTGGACGTCTAACGTTGGAGGCTACTGTGGTGTCCCGCAAGTTCGCGGCACAAATCCCAACTGTCATCCTGAGCGAAGCGAAGGACCTATGTATTTGAATGCGCGATGCATAGGTCCTTCGCTTCGCTCAGGATGACAGTCAATCATGTGTGTACAGAGTTTGCAGGACACAGTGCTAATGCCGGAAATGCCTTACCCCCGTGAAGATCATCGCCAGCCCCAGCCGGTCGGCCGCTTCAATGACCTCATGGTCGCGCACCGATCCTCCGGGCTGAATGATCGCGGTCGCACCCGCCTTGGCGATTTCCTCGACGCCGTCTGGAAAAGGAAAGAAAGCATCGGAAGCGGCCACCGTTCCCTTCAACGGCAACTGCGCCTTCATCGCGCCCAGCTTGCACGAATCGACGCGGCTCATCTGCCCCGCGCCCACGCCCACCGCTTGCCCATCGCGAGCGTAAAGAATGGCGTTCGACTTTACATGCTTGCAGACCTTCCACGCGAAAAGCAGCGCCCGCTTTTCTTCCGCCGTCGGCGCGCGCTTCGTGACTACTTTCAAATCGCTTTCGGCCAGCTTGTGCAGGTCGGCATCCTGCACCAGCACGCCCCCGGAAATATTTTTCAGCACCCAGCGGGTGCCCCATCCTAACGTCGCGTTTTCTGCGACGTTAGGGTGGGCTTGCGGAACTTCCACCAGCCGCAAATTTTTCTTCGCGGCAAACGCCGCTATAGCTCCTTCGTCGAACGCCGGCGCGGCAATCACTTCCAGAAAAAGCTTGGCCATTTCACCCGCCGCCGCCGCATCCACCGTGCGATTCACTCCGATCACTCCGCCATACGCCGACACCGGATCGCATTCCAGCGCCCGCAGGTAAGCCTCGGTCAGCGTCTTGCCGGTCGCCGCCCCGCACGGGTTCGTATGTTTGATAATCGCGCACACCGGCTCGTCGAACTCCTGTGCCAGGTCCCACGCGGCTTGCAGATCGACAATGTTGTTATAGGAAAGCTCTTTGCCCTGCACCTGTCGCGCATTGGCCACGCCCACGCCCGATCCATCCGTATACATCGCGGCCTTCTGGTGCGGATTCTCTCCATAGCGCAGGTCGGTCGCTTTTTGAAAAGCCAGCCGCAAATTCTGCGGAAAGCCTGCCGCCGCATGAAGCGCAAAGTCTCCGCCCACCCGCTCCAGCGTCGAAGCAATGGCCGAATCGTACGCTGCCGTCGTGGCAAACGCCTTCTGCGCCAGCCGCCACTTCGTTTCCTTTGACAACGCTCCGCCCAGCCGCGCCATCTCCTCGCCAATTGCCGCGTAATCGCTGGGCGAAGTAACCACCGCCACATCCTGAAAATTTTTCGCCGCAGAGCGGATCATCGAAGGCCCGCCAATATCGATGTTTTCAATCAATTCGTCAAACTGCACTCCAGCCTTGGCCGCGGTCTTCTCGAAGGCATACAAGTTGACCACGACCATGTCGATGGCCGGAATGCCGTGCTCGGCCACCGCCGCCCGATGCCCGCTGTCGTCGCGCCGATGCAGTATGCCGCCGTGCACCTTCGGATGCAGCGTCTTCACGCGCCCATCCAGTATTTCCGGAAACCCCGTCAGCTCCGAAATATCTTTCACCGCAATCCCGGACTCGCGCAGCAGCTTGGCCGTCCCTCCGGTGGAAACCAGTTCGACGCCGAGCGAGGCAAGCGATCGGGCAAAATCCACCAGCCCAGTTTTATCGGTGACGCTAAGAATGGCGCGTTGGATCTTGGACATAATTCCCTCCGCTGCGGATGAAATTAGCGAAGGGAAATTCTAGCAGGCGCAGGCAGTTGCCAGTACTCAGTACCCAGAACTCAGTGCTTGACCCCAGCAGCCCGTGCTGAGAATTGGTTTGTATCAGGGCATCGCTTTAGCGATGCCACAACTTCCTTCGAAATCAATCGCCCCTTTAGGGGCTGAGGGTCGAACGTTGGGTTTTTCCGCAGCCTCTTAGCCCCTGACGAACTGGCGGCGGTGCAGGGGCGGCAATTCATGGAAATATCCGATATTGCGCGCTTGCTCTATACACATAAATATGAGATTATTACACATTGGAGACCTGAAAGAATGCGAACGAACATCGATATTGACGACGGCTTGATGCGCCAAGCCCTACGGCACAGCGGCGTCCGCACCAAAAAGGCGGCGGTGGAAGCCGGTCTGCGCTTGCTGGTCGCGACCTACGCTCAACAATCGATCCGGCGGCTCAAAGGCAAGGTGCAATGGGAAGGCGATCTCAACGCGTCCCGCCGTGGACGGACGCAGAGTAACCGCACCGAGTAACCTCCTATGGTCATCGTGGATACGACCGTGTGGATCGACTACCTGAGAGGCGCCTCCAACCCAGAAACGGCGTGGCTCGATCGGGAAATGAAACAGCGCCGCCTGGGATTGACCGACTTGATCTTGTGCGAAGTGTTGCAGGGGGTACGCGATCCAAGCGCGTTCCTCGAAGTTCGCGACGAGCTTTTGCGGTTCCACGTGTTCCCAACTGGAGGCGTCGAACTGGCGACCGAAGCCGCCCGGAACTATCGCGCACTGCGCGCGGGGGGTTATACCGTTCGCAAAACCATCGATTGTTGGATCGCTACGTTCTGCCTAATGTCCGGTCACGAACTCCTGCACCGCGACCACGATTTCGATCCATTCGAGAAACGATTGGGGTTGAAGGTAGTACATGCCGAGGGCTGACCTCTAGGAACTTGATGAAGCTGTAGTCGGACTTCACCGTCTCGCGTCCGAATATCGCCTCGATAGGCGCTGAGAACTGAGAACGGGTAGCTGATAGCCGACCGCTACTAGCTTTTAGCCTTAGCTTTTAGCCTTACGTGTCCATCCTGCATCTCGACTGAGTACACCACGGCGTCGCAATGCTGCTGCTGGCGGATCTCGTTGGTCTTTTTTCTGACGAAGTTCGCGAACGATTGCAGGTCGCCGGAAACTTTTTCTCCCATCCGTTCCTTAGCCTCGGTCAGCGCCTTGAAGAGCGATTCGACCTGGTCGCGCTCGACCGCCGCGCCCGAGCACTGCACCGAGAAAGGCCGATCGGCTTCCCGCTCGACACTCCGATCGATTCCCGGCGTCTCGTCATCCGCGGTTGGCGCGGCGCGCTTGATGCCATACACCGGACGATGCTTTGCTTCATGCTCTTCGCCGGAGCGCACCCCCTGCACCGCGAGCATCGCTTCATAGGGCCGGCGATAGCCTTCTTCCCGGATCCGCATTTTCTTGCGCCACAGGTCGCTTTGCACCGCGTAGCGCTGCGCCATCTCGTTGTACTTATAACGCTGCGAAAAACTCATTCGCGAGCCATCGCTGAACTTGCGGATCAGCGACAACACCTTCCATTCCACGTCTGTGGGAGGCCGTTTGGCCGGGTTGTTGAAGAAGATCTCATACTCGATCTTCAGCCGCCGCAGTTGCTCATCGAGCAGACGCAGTTCTTCATCCGTGGTCACAAAGATCCCCCAGCTATCAGCCTAGCGTTGCAGGAGGGGAATGGCGAGGTTCCCGCCAGACACGAAAGAGATGGCACGAAAGTACTGTAAGACCAGCCGTCAGCTATCAGTTCTTGGGGCAACCGACAAGACGCATTATGGGTGGATTAGGAACGGGTCGATCTGAAGGCTGATGGCTATTTCGCGCTCGACGCCATCTTCTTCACCATTGCCAGCACCAGCTTCCGGTCGCTGTCGTTCAGGTCCACCGCATACCGGCGCATCTGGCTCAGGAAGCGGACTTCATCGTCGGAGAGCTGCGGCAGTCCCTTATGGCCGTTGCTGCCGCCCTCGACAAAAAATTGCGACAACGCCAGATCCATGGCCCCGGCGATTTTGGCCAGCGTATCCAGCGAAGGGATGGTGTGGCCGTTTTCGACGCGCGACAGGTAGCAGCGCAACAGGCCTGTGCGCTTCTCGATATCGCCCTGGGACATGTTTCGCTGGAGCCGGAAACTTCGGATGGTCTCGCCGATATTCATAGGTAAGCGACTGCCGATTCCCAAGTTCAAATGCCAAGAACTATGATGCGTGCATAGTAACCAGAGTAGTACCGTCTGGCAAGTGGAAATTCCTGGCGTGTCCACCGCAGCCGGTTTCACGAAGGCCCGCGGTAAAGTTCGCGGCTCCCGCCGCCGCCGGAAATGCCGCGCCACAAGACTCGCTGAAAGACTGACATTGTAAATGGAATGTGTCAATCGGGTGATCGGGTGATCGGGCGATCGAAATTCAAAGGCAGGGCCTTTAGATCACCCGATGGCCCGATGATCCGATCGCCCGATTCATCTACGGCGTTCCCTCAAACAGCGGCCACAGCCGGTCGGCGGTCACGCGATAGATCGCGTAGGCGCTGCCATTGTCGAAGATGCGCCGAAACAGCAATTCGCCGCGGCCATCGCCGTCGGCATCGACCGCGTCGATCAGCTCCATCCGCGGAGTAACGTCGAGATGCCGGGAATCCGTCTGCGAGAAAAATAATTTTTGCAGCTCGTCTTCGAGGTTGGTGCGCGCGATCAGCGTGATCTCCTGGGGCTCTTCGACGCTTCCCATTGCGCCCGCGGCCGCCGGGTGGGTTTTTGCCGAGAGCACCAGCACCGGCTCGTTCGAATTCGAGAGGTCGAAGATGCGCAAGCTCACATCGTCGAACTCAAGCTGGGGCGATTTGCCGGCGGCTTTGCCGGAGGATTTTCCAGACGACGACTTCTTGGGCGTGGGCGCAACCGCGGCCTCTTTCGCCGCCGCGCCTGCCTGCGCTCGAAGCTGCGCCGCCGCCAAATCCAGCATTTTGCTGCGATAGCCGGCTTCCTCCGCCGGTTTCAAATCATAAGTGTAAGGACGCGGATCGGGCCCTCCCGCATCGGAAATCGCTGGAATGAAGATGAAAGCGGTCTGTGGCGCGGCGGAATCTTTTGCCGTTGCGTCGGGCTTCCCAGTGCTTGCGGAATCGCCCGGCGCTGCGTCCGTCAAGGCGTCGAACGTCGCATACGGCTCGCGGTGCTCCGTCGAGGCCGGCTTTCCCCGCCGCAGCCGCGGCCGATTCGGATCGGTGATCGGCTCGTCTTCCGCGGGAGCCGGCGCAGTCGCCGGCGGCGCTGGCGGAGCGGTCGTGGGCTGTTGCTGGTCTTTCTCTTTCTCTTTGTCCTTGTTCTTATCCTTGCTATCGGGGCTGCCATCGGAGTCAGCCTTGGGAACTCGGCGGTGCAGCACGGGAGGACCGTCTTTGTCTTCGTCTTCGATCACTGGCGGTGCGTATTTCTTGCTCTTCTCCGGCCCCTTCGTTCCCGCCGGAAGCCATGTCCCTTCGGCGATCCAGGCGTGGTTCAGTTGTCCCGGCTGCGTGATCGTAAACAGGCCCTGCGACACACCGGCGCGAAAACCTTCGTAAACTGTGTCGAAATCGAGCGCCATGGGAACGGGCGCGGCCTTATACGAGCCCGCGTCGTAAAACTTTCCGTCCATCATGATGACGATGGGAATCAGGCGGCCTTTTTTGCCCTGGGGTAAAAGCTGGACCAGTCCCAGCGCCCGCGGCCCTTTGTCCGCCTCCTGCTTGTGCCCGTACTGCGAGATCGTTCCCTGCGCCAAGAGCCACGAACTGGCAAGCACCATCGCGGCGGCCAAGATGACGGCGAGCCGCCCGTTGCGATATAACGATCTTCGACACAACGATCTTTGATAGATCGATCTTCGGCGAGGTGACGGTCCCATGGAAATCAATGATAAATCCCCAGACTTTAATACGACGGATGAGAGTGGCAAAGAGGTTGCCCTAAAAGATTTTCGCGGCCAGACCGTGGTGCTTTATTTTTATCCCAAGGCCGATACGCCTGGATGCACCAAGGAAGCTTGCGGTTTTCGCGATGCCTACAAAGAGATCGAAAAGACAGGCGTCGTGCTGCTGGGAATTTCGGCGGACACAGCGTCCGCGCAGAAGAAATTTCAGGCCAAGTTCAGTCTGCCTTTTCCGCTGCTCGCCGATGCCGAGAAGAAAATCGCAAACCTCTTCGGCGTGCTCAAAGAGAAAAACATGTACGGCGAAAAAGTGAAAGGCATCGCCCGCACCACTTTCGTGATCGGTCCGGATGGCAAGATCCAGCACATCTTCCACAACGTGAAGCCCGAAGGCCACGCCGAAGAAGTGCTGGCGTATCTGAAAGGCGTGGAGTGACGGCTCGTGTAGGGACGGGCGCCCTCGCCCGTCCAGCCGAGCGCAGCTCGGCAATAGTACGCGAGCAACAACTCTTATGTTCTGTTATCCACTTTTTTATGTTTTGTCATCCTGAGCGAAGCGAAGGACCTCTGTATTTGGCGGCGGAATGCATAGGACTTTCGCTTCGCTCAAGATGACAAAACTTGTGGAGTGCACATGACTTCGCTCGCCCACATCGCTCTGCTCAATCCGGACTTCTTTAATCGCGATCCGCGCCGCGTGGCGCGCGCGCTGCTGGGAAAATTGCTCATCCGCAAAACGCCCAGCGGAATCGTCGCCGGACGCATCGTCGAAACCGAAGCCTATCTCGGCCAAGGCGACGCGGCAGCGCACGCCGCAGCGGGCCAAACCGCGCGCAATGCCGTTCTCTTCGGCCCTCCCGGCCGCGCCTATGTGTACTTCATCTACGGTAACTACTATTGCCTGAATGTTTCCTGCCTGCCCGATGGAGTTCCCGGCTGCGTCCTAATTCGCGCCCTGGAGCCAGTGGCCGGCATCGAGCAAATGGCAAAAGCAAGAGGAATTGAAATCGTGTGGGGACGGGAAGTGGAGGGACGGGCGCCCTCGCCCGTCCAAGGTTGTGTGGTGACGGGGCTCCGCCCCGTCCATGCTCGCGTAGGGGCGGACGCCCTCGTCCGCCCAGCCGAGCGCAGCGAGGCCCCCGTCAAGCACGGTGTTGGCTTGACGGGGTGGAGCAGCTCGACAGCAGCTCTTATCAAGAAGATTTCCTCCGGCCCAGGACGCCTGTCTCAAGCCTTCGCAATCACCCGCGCCCGCGACAACGGAAAAAACCTGACCAGCTCCAGCTCCGACTTACAGATTGTCGATAACAACTATCGCGTGCGAAAAGTAACCGTCACCCCGCGCATCGGAATCGCAAAGTCCGCCGCCCGCCCGCTGCGTTACTTCATCGAAGGAAACCCCTTCGTCTCCGGTAGACCGCCGTACGCGTAGGAACCTGGGGTTACCCCGGCACCGACCCTCCAGCGGCGTTTACGGATTCAGCACAATATTGTCAATCAGCCGCGTCGTTCCAACATAGGCGGCGACGGCGATTAACGTCTTCTGCGAGATACGTTCGACGGGATCGAGCGTACCGGGATCGACGATTTCGAAATAATCCAAACGAACTTGCGGCTCGCCCGCGATGACTTCCTTCGCAGCGGCGATCAGCTTCGCCGTAATTCTCTCTCCGCTTTGAAATTCCTGCTGCGCCCGCCGCAACGAACGTTGCAGCACCAGCGCTCGTTGCCGCTCTTCGGGATTCAAGTACGCGTTGCGCGAACTCATGGCCAATCCGTCGGCCTCGCGCACAATCGGGCAGGCGACAACTTCCACCGGGAAATTTAGGTCTCGCACCATGCGCCGGATCACGGCCAACTGCGCGGCGTCTTTCTGTCCGAAGAACGCGGCCTCGGGTTCGACAATATGAAAGAGCTTCGAGACGATCGTGCTCACGCCGCGGAAATGGCCCAGGCGCGAGCGTCCGTCGAGCTTCTCGCTCAGGCCTTCGACCACGACCCAGGTGACCGCGTCATTGGAGTTGGAATCGGGATAAATCTCTTCCACCGGCGGCGCGAAGAGGATATCGACGCCTTCTTTTTCCAGCAGCCCGCAGTCGCGCTCGAACTGCCGCGGATACTTCGCCAAATCTTCCGCCGGGCCGAATTGCGTGGGGTTCACAAAAATGGAAACGGCCACCGCGCCGCACCGCGCTTTCGCCGCGCGCACCAGCGACAGATGCCCTTCATGCAGAGCGCCCATGGTTGGGACAAAGCCCAGCCGCTTGCCGCTGGCCCGCAGGTCGCGGCAGGCGGCGCGCGCTTCGGCAATCGTGGTGTATGTCTTCATGGCTAGGCGGCGAAAAAATTCCAGCCCCTAAAGGGGCGGTCAATCCGGACGAATTTCGGCATCGCTAAAGCGATGCCCTGATACGAACCTCGGCATCCCGAAGCCAATGTCGGGAACTCACGGCGCCTCGCGGTATTGCACGTCCAATTCCTTGAGCGTCCCGAGGAGCAGGGCGCGGTTCTTGCGCAAATCCGCTTTTATCTCGGGGGATGGATCCTTGGGAACGGCTTGCGCCACCAACACCACGCGTCCATAGGGCCATGCGCTCGAGGGCAGCGCGACCAGTTCGGCCGGGATTTCTTCCGGCGTCAGTATGTGGACCTCGCGATTGGAAAGATCGAGGAAGCCGATCCCATCCTCGCGCACGATCAAATATGGATTTTTCCAACCGCTCATGTTGCTGAACGGGGGATATTTTGTAGGATCGGGCATCGGGATGCGCTCCAGGCCGGTCGGTTGCCGCTGTTCCGCAACCCGCGTCTGCGGAGGCTTGGAACAAGCCACCAGCGCCCCCAGCAGAATGACGGCAACCATCGCCAGCACAAATTCCCGGACAACCTTTCGCACTTCGCAGCTACGCACAGCATTACGCACGATATTACGCACAACGTTCCTCCGTCCCCATTATCGCCGCATGGTGTGCTTGCGGAGGAGTACCGTTTCGAGTGCGGCTTGCGTTTCTTTCGGTAGATGGTAACTCTCGGCGTCGTTCGGGAATTGGTGCGAAATCACGTCGGACTTGAAGGCCAGCGCCGCTTGCGTAATCAGCGCGGCGGCGTCTCCGTAGTGCCGCACGAATTTCGCCGGCTGCCCAAACGTCAGGTTGATCAGGTCGTGGAACACGAGTACCTGCCCATCGCAATCCGGCCCGGCGCCGATGCCGATGGTCGGCGTCTCGATCTCTTCGGTGATCATGGCGGCAACTTCGCGCGGAATGCCTTCGAGCACAATAAAAGCCACACCGGCGCGGTCGAGCGCCACCGCATCGCGCATGAGCTGCTCGATGGCGTTCAACGTTTTGCCCTGCACCTTGTAGCCGCCCATGATGTTGATCGATTGCGGCGTGAGGCCAATGTGTCCGGCGACGGGAATCTCGGCGTCGATCACGCGCCGGATCACGTCCACGCGTTTCTCGCCGCCTTCCATCTTCACCGCCTCGGCCCCGCCTTCTTTCACGAAGCGCGCAGCGTTGTGAATCGCCTCGTTGGGGTCAACCTGATACGACCCATAAGGCATGTCGGCAACGAGCAGCGCGTCTTTCACGCCGCGCCGCACCGCCTTCACGTGGTGCAGCATCTCGTCCACCGTGACCGAGAGCGTGTTCTCGTAGCCCAGCATGGTCATGGCCAGCGAGTCGCCCACCAGCGTAATGTCGATGCCCGCCTCATCCACCAGCCGCGCCGTGGCGTAGTCGTAGGCGGTCAGGCAGGTGATGGGCTCGCGGTGGAGTTTCTTTTCGCGAACAGTATCAGTAGTAGTTTTCCGGCGAGGTTCGCCGATCGGCGTGAGACTCACAATTCCCTCCAGTGCCCCTCCGCCAACCGCACGGATAGAGCCTGTACGCGTCGTCCTTAGGTAGTTTGGATGACGCTCAGGGCATTATAGCTGCAAAAGGGGCGTTGGTCGATAGTCGTTGGTCATTCGTGTAACCTCGGCGAAAAGGCTTTTCCGTAAAGGCGCGCGCCCTCTTTTCCGGGGCAGCGTGAAATCAAAACCAGGGGACATTTCTATTGTGGACAACACGGGGACATTTCTAATGTGGTATGACTACTGATAAGACTTTGAATTGACTGCCACAAGGTCAGCGTGAGATGCTTGCTAGGGGCATAAAATGGCCCGTCAAAGTGCAATACGAGTAATCGTTACTCATTTCATAGGAACAGTATTCCTCTTCTATCTTCTAGCTGCGCTGGCGCCGGCCCAGGCTTCCGACCCGTTCAATACCATGGGCTCGACCACGTCCACAACGACGGGCTTGGAAATCCGTAACGGCGGCACAATAGTGCAGATCTCCGTGTTCGCGGAGAACGGCCGGACTCAGCTTGACCGGCAGTCGATCATAAAGGCCACGAACCAGTCCACTCACAGCATCAGTTGGATGACCACTGACACAAGGTCGCAAGCCGCACTCGAATTGCCTTTCGGCAAGTACGAAATCGAGGCAAGCGCTGTCGGATATTTAAGCGAGCAAAAAGAACTCCAAGTCATTGCCGTCACCAATACGATTTCACTGGAACTGGTCCTGCATCGCGATCCCTCCGCGCCGGATCTCAATATAGCGGAGGCTGCGATGCCCTCCAAGGCGCGCAAAGAAGTCAAGCATGGCGTTTCCGCCCTCAAGTCTGGGAACCTCAAGGATGCGCGCAAGAGTTTGGATGCAGCTTATAAGATGGTGCCGACGAACCCGGACCTGAACTATCTGTTGGGCTACCTGTTCTATCAGCAAAAAGACCTCGGCCAAGCGCAGAGCTATCTAGCCAATGCTGCCAAATTCAATTCCAATAATGTGCAGGCGTTGACGTTACTCGGTCGCGTGGAGCTTATCCAACTAGACTATCTCGGAGCGACAGCAACACTGGAAAAAGCGGTAACAGCCGACTCCGGCAATTGGATGGCGCACAACCTGCTCGCGAATGCTTACCTGAAACAAAAAAAGTATGCGGAGGCGCGGCAACAGGCGGAGTTGGCCATCGCAAAGGAGAAGGACGGGGCCAATCCGGCGAATCTGGTCTTGGGGCAGGCCCTGGTGAATCTGGGGAAGAGGGAAGAAGGGATCCGAGTACTCAAAGCTTTCGTGCAGGATTCACCCAAGAATCCTGCTGTTCCCCAAGTGAGCGACCTGATCGCAGCACTCGAGGCACGCAACACCGGTTCCGTCCGCGATACTGACACCGCCCGGCAGAACGTCACGCCTTTGCCCGGCGTCGACCCTCTGCTCGCGTCTCCTGAGCTTCCCATCTCCGTCAAATCGTGGCAGCCCCCGGGAATCGATGAAGTCAAGCCGTCTGTCGCGGCTGGAGTTAGTTGTCCCTATGAAAAAGTAATAGAGATGTCGGGCGAGCGCGTGAAGGAATTGGCAGACGACGTCTCGCGGATTGCGGCAATCGAACATATGGTGCACGAGCGAGTGGATGATATGGGGGACCCCGTCACCAGAGAAACTCGAAACTACAACTATGTGGCGACTATTTCGGAGGACACGCCAGGGTTTCTTGCGGTGGACGAATACCGGTCTGACCGCCTGACGCGTACCGACTATCCCGATGAGATCGCCAGCAGCGGATTTGCCACGCTGGCTAATGTATTTCACCCCACCATGCGGGATAACTTCGAGATGACGTGCGAAGGTCTGGGGCGCTGGCACGATCAGGCGGTATGGTTGGTTCACTTCAAGCAGCGCGAAGACCGGCCCGCCCGCATCCACGATTACAGGGTGGGCGGAGATATCTATTCGTTGCGGCTGAAAGGCCGCGCTTGGATCACGGCGGACAAATTTCAGATCGTGCGAATCGAGTCGGAACTAATAAGTCCGATGCCGAAGATCCAGCTGGGCAACGAGCACCAGATCGTGGAGTACGCCCCCGTCCCGTTCCAGCAAGGGAAAATGGAATTGTGGCTCCCGAAGAGTGCGGAAATCTACCTCGACTTTCGCAAGCGTCGCTACTTCCGCACCCACAGCTACGATCATTACATGCTGTTTTCGGTGGATGCAGTGGAAAAGCGGAACGAACCCAAAATGCCGCCGGTCGAGCCCACCCCCAAGCCGCTGTCTAACTAGAAGCTGTTTCATAACCGGCCTCGGAAGACGTGGGTAATTCCCCTCAGGGGCTAAAGCCCAATGTTTGTGCGAACCGTAGCGGCACGGCTAAAGCCGTGCCCTACCCAAAACGAGTTATGAAACAGCTTCTAGAACAGGACCGCTGGAGTGGTGGAGTTCTTTCGTCCCATCGCCAACGACCCACGACAATCCTACGCGCCCGACGCATCCTGCCCGCCGAGCGGCAGGAAATACTGCGTGCCCTTGATCGGGGCGGAGACTTTTTTCAGCAGCTCTTGCAGGTCTTCGTTGCGGTCGACGAAGTCGATCTCGGAGGTGTTCACGATCAGCAGGTCGGACTGCGTGTAGTGGAAGAAAAAGTGTTCGTAGGCCTTCACGACTTCCATCAGATAATCCTCGCTGATGGCCTTTTCGCCGGCCGCGTTCTTTTTCTTCATCCGCTTTTTCAGCACTTCCGGCGTGGCCTGGAGATAAATGACCAAGTCGGGCGTGGGGAGCTGTTCGCGAAAATAATTGAAGTAGCGATTGTAGGTGTCGAGTTCCAGATCGTTGAGGTTGAGGCAGGCGAAGAGCTTGTCTTTTTCAAAAATGTAATCGGCAACGACGGTCTTATTCGAACGCGCGCCCAAGTCGAGTGCCCGCAGTTGCTCGAAGCGCCGCACCAGAAACGCGAACTGCGCCTGGAACGCCGCGCCCCGCTCGCCTTCGTAAAACGCCTTCAGAAATGGGTTGTCTTCCGGCTCGATGACGCGCTGCGCCGCCAACCGCTCGCCGAGGACCTGCGCCAGCGTGCTCTTCCCAACTCGTATGGGACCTTCGACCGCAATGTACCGGGGAAGTTCGAAAAGCTTGGCCATGGATTGTCGTCTGTCGTGGAATGCTCGAAAGCAGAATATATCGCTTCGGGCCGGGATGCAATTGTGAAGAAGAAGTCAAAAGGCAGAAGTCAAATTGAAAAAGTAGTTCTCGGCCTCTGCCGTCGTTTTACTTCTGCATTTTGACTTCTGATTTTTGACTTCCCTATACAATCTCCTCATGCTCCCCGCTCTGTTTGGACTGACGACGCTCGCGGCTGCTGCATCGGCGGCAGGCTATCAGTCCATGGCGCCAACCGGCCAATGGTATGGACGCACCTTCGCCCACGGAATCCGCGGCAGCAAGCTAATCGCCCTGACCTACGATGACGGCCCGAACGATCCCCACACGCTGAAGCTGCTGGAAGTACTGGCGAAGCACAATGTCCGCGCAACCTTCTTCATGATCGGACGCCACGTCCGGCAGCGCCCCGACATCGCCCGCGCCGTCGCCCAAGCCGGACACGCCGTCGGCAATCACACTTTCACCCATCCGCTGCTCATCTTCAAATCGGCGGAGCAGACGCGCACGGAATTGGTTGACTGCCAGCAGGCTTTGCAAAACGCAATTGGCAAGCCTGCGAACTTGTTTCGCCCGCCGTTTGGAGGAAGACGGCCGGCAACACTAAAGATCGCCCGCTCGCTCGGCCTCGAACCCGTGATGTGGAACGTTACCGGCTACGACTGGACCGCCCCACCCGCCGCCATGATCGAAAAGAAAATCTCCCGCCAAATACAAGGCGGCGATATAATCCTCCTCCACGATGGCAGCCATCGCGCCCTGGGTGCAGATCGCGCGCAGACCGTGGTTGCAACCGACAATCTGATCCGCCGCTATCGTGATCATGGATACGAGTTTGTGACGGTCGAAGAGATGCGGGCTGGCAGCCATCAGCCGTCAGCAGCCGGATAGAGGTGTCAACTCCCGTCAATTCTATTTTGTGCGGACACACTGTGGCGTTTGTTGGTTGATGGTATCGCCGATTGCGTCAACAATCCCTTATTCATTCTCTTGCAGTCTGCCCGGCCCATATTTGACCAACGGGCACGAACGAAATAAGATCTTGAGTTCTCTAATAAAAGAGGGACCATGGTCCGCCTATCCAAGATTCTCTACTGTATCGCTTCCTTTATGCTCTTCATTTCGTTTTTCGGCACAGACTCCTTTGCGCAGGGGACGCTGAAGAGCAATCGCGATTTAATGCGCGGGATTGCCGAAGGTGTGCACGACATCGTCAAAAAGAACTTCTACGATCCGTCCCTTAAAGGAATCGATTGGGACAATGAGCTACGTGAGACCCAGAAGAAGATCGATGCCAGTAACAGCCCGGGAGAAATGCTCGCTGCCATCTACTGGATGGTTCGCAAGATGGACGATTCGCATACCAACTTCCTTCCGCCTTGGCAGACCCTGGAGCCACGCTTCGGTTTTCAGGCGAAGCCTTATGGCGACATAGTGCGCGTTTATAAGATCAAGGAAAAAGGCCCAGCCGAAAAGGCCGGTTTGTTAGTGGGCGATACCATACTGGGGATTGAGGGTGTAGCCGCCAACCGCAAGAACTATTTTGAAACGCAATTCTATTACCGATTCATACAGCCTGCCGCCACCATGGTTCTAGATATTGAACGCAATGGCAAACGCCAGCGCCTGGAAATTCCCGCCGATGTCCATACGCGTCAAGCGACGGAGCTTGTGTACGACTTTTCCAAAGTCTTCGACGCCATCCGCGAGGAGGAGACTTCCTACTCGGAAAACCCGTTCCAATACGGCAGCAAGGACGATATTGGCTATGTAAAACTCCGTAATTTCGTTGGGGATATGGCGGAGAAAACGTTGTGGAAGGTCAAAGATTCCCGTGCGCTCATTATCGACGTTCGTGGCAACCCGGGCGGCGAAATCGCGGACCTCCAGAGATTTGCCGGCTATCTTGAAAAGAGCGAGACCGAACTCTTCACCGCGAACGGACGGGGGAAAACGCAGAAAATCACCGCAAAACCCAAGCAACCGTCATTTTCCGATGTTCCGATCGCGGTGCTGGTGGACAGCGAAAGCGCGAGCTCCAGCGAGATACTCGCTAGGCACCTGCAGTTGTCGGGCCGGGCGGTGATCATCGGAGACAATACTGCCGGAGCAGTGGCGGTGGCACAGTTCTTTCGGCAGCATATCGGCGCTTTATCTGCGGTATTCTACGGCGCTCAGACTACCGTCGCACAGGGCGTCTTTCCCGATGGCAAAGACATTGAGAAAATCGGCGTCACGCCTGACTTGATGTGCATTCCGGAGGCGGCTGATCTGGTGGCAAAGAGGGACCCCTGCTATGGTCTCGCGATGACTACGCTGAAGGCCAAGCTGGCGTCTGGAAGTAGCGTCCAGAAATGAAGGTTGGCACATCATGATGTCAGGGCATCGGCATGATTGGAGGGGAGAGAAACGTTCCTTCCAGCATTTTATTTGTATCCAGCACTTCCGCTTGCATTCGCTTGAAGAGTATTCCCCGATTGCAGATGATAGTCGGGTTTCTCTTGGCGCTCTCTATATGGGACACTCTGGTACACATAATGGTATACACAAGCGATCGGGTCACATCGTTGTTGAAACATCGCCTTTTCCCTAACCCCCACTCTCCCTATGCCACTGCCATCGCGAACGCCTGCTTTGCTGCTGCGATAGTTTGTTGCACGTCTTGCTCTGTGTGCGCGGCGCTCAGGAATGCGGCTTCGTATTGCGAGGGCGGCAGATAGATTCCGTTTTCCAACATTGCGCGGAAGAAGCGTCCGAAGGCTTCGGTGTCGCATTTCGCGGCGCTAGTCCAGTCGGCGACTGGGCCTTTGGCGAAGAACCAGGTGAACATCGAGCCGATGCGGTTGTGGCACATAGTTACTCCAGTGTCTTTGGCTGCTGTGGCTACTCCGGCGACTAACTCGCCTGCTAACTTGTCGAGCTTCTTATAAACGTCCTTGTGTTCGCGCAAGTAACTCAACGTCGCATAACCGGCGGCCATCGCCAGCGGATTGCCCGACAGCGTTCCCGCTTGATAGACCGGGCCGAGCGGAGCGACCATATCCATGATTTCGCTGGGTCCGCCGTAAGCGCCCACCGGCAAGCCTCCGCCGATGATTTTGCCCACCGTAGTTAGATCGGGCCTAACGCCATAGACTTCCTGCGCTCCGCCGTAGGCCAGGCGAAATCCGGTCATAACTTCATCGAAAATCAGCAGCGACTTATCGCGCTGAGTAACTGCGCGCAGAGCTTCGAGATATCCGCTCGCGGGAGGCACGCATCCCATGTTGCCCACGACCGGCTCGACGATGACGCAGGCAATCTGACCCTTGAATTTTTCGAACACCAGCTCGATCGCATTGATGTCGTTGTAGGGCAGCGCCAGCGTGAACTGGATGAATTCCTCCGGAACGCCCGCCGAGCCTGGGATTCCAAGCGTCGCAACGCCCGAGCCCGCTTTTACCAAGAGCGCGTCGGCGTGCCCGTGATAGCAGCCCTCGAACTTCACAATATATTTGCGCTTCGTGTACGCCCGCGCCAGCCGTATCGCCGACATGGTCGCTTCCGTTCCCGAACTTACGAAGCGGATCTTCTCCATATGTGGAAACGCGGCAATCGCCAGTTCGGCGAGGTCGGCTTCGGCGGGAGTAGAAGCTCCAAAGCTCGTGCCCTTGCGCGCCGCAGCGATCACGGCCTCGACGACCGCGGGCGCGGCGTGGCCAAGAATGAGCGGGCCCCAGGAGCCGATGTAATCCACATATTCGTTGCCGTCCGCATCCCAAATGCGCGAGCCCAGGCCGCGAACTATATATAGAGGGTCGCCTCCGACGGCGCGGAAAGCGCGCACCGGAGAGTTCACGCCTCCGGGAATCATCTTTTCGGCGCGTTTCTGAAGCTTGCGGGATTGCTCGGTCTTGCGGGCCATTGTTCCTCATTCCTCCACAGCGACTAAGCTGACGAACTTCGGATATACAAATCAATAGAGCAGCGGGTTGCGGCCGTGCACCGCTTCACGCCGATGGTTCCCCCGCGAGAATGCCGTCGATCTTGCGCAACTCCTCCGGCGAGAATTTCAGGTTTTTCAGCGCGGCCACGTTGTCCTCCACTTGCGACACTTTGCTCGCGCCCACCAGCGCGCTGGTGACGCGCGGATCGCGCAGCACCCACGCGACCGCCATCGCCGCCAGCGTTTGCCCGCGCTGCAAGGCGATTGCATGTAACGCGCGGATCTTCGCCAGCTTCTCTTCTCCGATGTCTTTCTTCTTGAGAAAAAAATCGCGCGCGGCCCGCGAGTCGCTCGGAATCCCCTGCAGATAGCGGTCCGACAGCAATCCCTGCGCCAGCGGGCTGAAGACGATCGCTCCCACGCCTTCTTTCTCCAACACGACGAGCAGCCCCCGCTCGGGATCGCGCACGAACATCGAATACTTCGGCTGATGAATCAAGCAGGGCGTTCCCAGATCGCGCAGAATCTTCAGCGCCGCGGCCGTCTGCTCTGCGTTATACGCGGAAATGCCCGCGTAGAGCGCTCGCCCCGAGCGCACCGCCGTGTCGAGCGCGCCCAACGATTCTTCCATCGGCGTCGCGGGATCGGGCCGGTGATGGTAGAAAATGTCGACATACTTAAGCCCCATGCGCTTCAGGCTTTGATCGAGGCTGGCCAGCAAATATTTGCGCGAGCCCATATTTCCGTAGGGCCCGGGCCACATGTCCCAGCCCGCCTTGGTCGAGATCAGCAACTCGTCGCGGTGGGGAAGAAAATCTTTTTTCAGGATCTGCCCGAAAGTTTCTTCCGCCGATCCATACGGAGGCCCGTAATTATTGGCGAGATCGAAATGCGCAATGCCGAGATCGAAGGCGCGGCGCAGCATGGCGCGCGAATTTTCGAATTGATTCACGCCGCCGAAGTTCTGCCACAACCCGAGCGAGACAGCGGGCAGCTGAATGCCGCTGCGCCCCGAGCGCCGATATAGCATGGAGTCGTAACGCTTGTCGTCCGCGATGTACACGATGCCCTCCTCGACGGAATTCCGAGTGCCATTATTCTACGAGTTCAACCGTAGTTTTCGTATCTGAGCGAAACGCGCGGGCGTCAAACGTATTGCCTTGAGCTATCATTCATCCGTATTGCCTTGAGCTATCATTCATCTTGCCGATCTTGACGGGCCGCCGGACGAGCCGTTTCACATGCACTCGCGTTGGTTTGTGTCCACTGAATCCGCATCCCAAGCCAACCCGAGTCTTGGAAACGACCCAACTAAAATATTTTTGTCGCTCGTTCGTCTACAGGAGTAGATGGACGAGGCGCTGAAATAAAGGTGAGGTAACTTTCGAGGAGAAAAAATGGCACACCGCATTTGCCCCTGGTGGCTTGGCTACGTACTGGCCAGCCCATTGCGCCGCCTGTTGCAGGACCCGGTCGCGATCGTCCAACCCTATCTACGCGAAGGCATGACCGTCCTCGAAACCGGTCCCGGCATGGGGTTCTTCACGCTGGAGATGGCGCGACTGGTGGGCACGAGCGGGCGAGTGGTCGCGATCGACGTGCAGCCGCGCATGATTGCCGGACTGAAACGGCGGCTGGCGAAAGCCGGACTGCTGGAACGCACCGATGCGCGCCTGGCGTCGTCCGATTCCCTGGGCTTGCAGGACCTGCGCGGCAAAGTCGATTTCGCGCTCGCCATGGCCGTGGTGCATGAAATGCCCAGCTCCAGCCGTTTTTTCGCCGAGGTTGCGGAAGCGATGAAACCCGGCGCAACGCTCCTGTTGGCAGAACCCGCTGGTCACGTGAAAAAGGCCGCATTCGACGCTGAACTTCAGGACGCCGCTGCCGCAGGTCTGGAAGTGACGGATCGGCCTGCTATTCGCCGCAGCCAAGCCGCGTTGCTGAAAAAACCTGCGGCCTAGGTCAACTCAGCTAGGCATCCTTCACAACCCTGTCATGTCGGGGAGTTGAATTTCACTCATCGTAAAAAGCGCGATGGGTGCGGCACCCGGCCACCGCTCGGTTACACAGCGCCATACTTCTTGCAATAGAAGCACCTGTCGAAACGGGACACTTGGACGGCGCCAGTCCTTGCGACACGGACACAGCAATCCAATTCCCAGATATCCTTCCAACTTAGGTGCTTGCCGTTTAAGACCAAACGCTGTTCTGCCTTGTACACCGCGTTTCGCTGGGCTTCAAACGCACTTGGCAGGATTACAAGCCCGAAAAGGTCGTGGCAATTCATCTTCGTAGTCTGGCGCAAGTAACGGTTTATTTCTTTGATAAAGTCGTCGCCATTGGACGTGACGATAATCCATTTACGCTCTGACGCGATTTCGACGATCTCGCGGTCGCTGGCGCTAGGACTTACCCCTACCCGTTTTAATGTGATGGTACGCCGTTTTGGAAAGAACTCAGCAGCCTTCTCGCAATTGTTATCGAAAAGAAATCTGTAGTCAGTCACCGGAGCACAATTATAGGACGGATTCCCCGTGGGCGCGGTACTGGATCACAGGCTTGGCAAGGTTGAGTCACTTGCCATACCGTACTGGGCAAGCAAACTTTGTAGCTGTGGCAGGTTTATTAATTCGAGTCCCACTCGCTCTGCAAATTCCCTCGCCTGAGCGGTGAAATCAGATGTTGTGATGAGTATTCCTTTCACGGCCTTGTCTGCGGTAACCGCCCCGTAGAAGTCTCGCACCGTTGATGCCCCAATCAAGTTCTCGGGTGCGTATCTCTTGCACTGAAAAAGATATCTTCCCCCAAGGATCGGTTTGTCAAGAACGGCCACAATGTCAATGCCGCCGTCTCCGGTGGCCTTTGTCATCTCAGGGCGAAATTCCATGCGGGAGAGAAGGGTCATCACAAATTTCTCGAACTCCACCCCCGACATTCGCTCAGGATTTGTGTGATCGTCGGTATGGATGTCCATCCGCGCCGTTATGCCGAACACCGCGAGTGCCTGCAGCGCGTCGCCCTCCGTGATCCTCGGTTTATTTAAGGCTCTGGCGACACGCTGCATCAACATTTTTAACTTGTCGGGGCGGGATCGGGAGTTGGCCACGAGCAATCTTATCGCTGCCACGTCGATCTCGATCTTCTCCTGCGACGCGATCTTCTCACCAATTTTTTCAAGCGCCGAATTGGTGTATGCCTGCAAGGGCAGTACCAACGCGAAATTACTCAACAACTCCTCTGGGCATTCGGATTTCTTCGGAGCGGTGCCCACCAGCGTAAAGGGCCTAACGTCCATTACGTGACGCCGAGCTGAGGGTCCCTGCCCGATTTCGATCGTCAGCGCATTCGTCCTTAACACCTCTAAGAGGATATCTTGGACCACTCGGCGTAGTCGGTGAACATCGTGGATCATTAGTACTTCGTTCGGACGTAGGTTCGTGACAATTGCACTAAAGTCGCCTCTGATTTCTAACTGCGATGCGCTGACCTCCTGCCACGGCACCCCAAGCTCATCTGCCAGTGCAACGGCAATCGTCCGTTTGCCCGTTCCCTCGTCGCCGACTATGAGAATGTGCTCCGTTGTGCTCCCGTTTTTCCGATAGAAATCCGAAAACGCGCTGAGGCGAGCAATTGAATCTTCTTGTCCGATAATGTCCGAGTAGTGCATAGAGAGCCGCAATTTGGATTCTAGGCTAATCATCATGAAAAGGTCGAGTGAGTGGAAAGCTCTTAGTGCGCCGTCGCCCATCCTTTTCGCAAAGTGCGCGAAAAGGATGGGGCACCCTCTACGTTTTTGTGGCGGCTGACGACTTACTACTCCACCGTCACCGACTTAGCCAGGTTTCGCGGCTGATCTACGTCGCAGCCGCGGCGCACGGCGATGTGGTAGGCGAGGAGTTGGAGGGGGACGATCTCCAGGATCGGCGACAGTTCATCGGGAGCGGGAGGGACGAAGAGGACGTGGTCGGCTTCTTCGGCGATTTCTTTGTCGCCTTCGGTGGCGAGGGCGATCACTATGCCGGAGCGGGCTTTCACTTCCTTCAGGTTCGACATGGTTTTTTCGTAGCGGACCATCGACTGCGGGCTGGTCACGTCGCGGGTGGCGATGATGACGACGGGAAGATTTTCGTCGATCAGGGCGTTGGGGCCGTGCTTCATTTCTCCGGCGGGATAGCCTTCGGCGTGGATGTAGGAAATTTCCTTGAGCTTGAGCGCGCCTTCGAGGGCGATGGGATAGTGAATGCCGCGTCCGAGAAAAAGGAAGTCCTGGGCGCGGATATAAGTTTTCGCCAGTTCGTCGCACGCTGCATCGTGGGTGAGAATCTGTTCCAGCTTGCTGGGGATGCGCATGAGTTCTTGCACGGCGGCCTTGGCTTGCTCGGGAGTCATGGCGCCGCGCACCTGGGCGAGATACAAGGAGAACAAGTAGAGAGCAGTAAGCTGGCCGGTGAAGGCCTTGGTGGAAGCGACGCCGATTTCCGGGCCGGCGTGGGTGTAGACGGTGCCGACGGCTTCACGCGTAATCATGGAGCCGACGACGTTGCAGATGGCGAGGGTTTTCGATCCTTTGGCCTTGGCTTCGCGCTGGGCGGCGATGGTGTCGGCGGTTTCGCCGGATTGCGAGATCAGCAGCGTCATGGTGTCGGGCCCGAGGATCGGGTCGCGATAGCGCCATTCGCTGGCGTAATCGACTTCGACGGGAACGCGGGCGAAATTCTCGATCATGAACTTGCCGGCGAGTCCGGCGTGCCAACTGGTGCCGCAGGCGGCGATATTGATTTTCTTGAGGGCCTTGAATTCGGCTTCGCCGACCTGCATTTCGTCGAGGAAAATTGCTCCGGTATCTTGCGAGACGCGGCCGAGGGTTGTGTCGCGGACGGTGCGGGGCTGCTCATAAATTTCCTTGAGCATGAAGTGCTTGAAGCCGCCCTTCTCGGCCATGATGGGGTCCCAGGTGATGCGCTGGGCCTTGCGCTCGAGCGGCTTGCCGTCGAAATCGGTGACGCGGACGCCATCGCGGGTGAGGATGGCGAGGTCGCCATCGGCGAGAAAGAAAAGATCGCGGGTGTGGTCGAGGAGCGCGGGCACGTCGCTGGCGACGAAATATTCGTCTTTATCCTTGCCCAGGCCGATGACGACGGGCGGGCCATTGCGCGCGGCGACAATCTTGTTGGGTTCGTCAACCGCGATCACGACCAACGCGAACACGCCGGTGAGTTCTTTGACCGCTTGGCGCACGGCTTCTTCCAATAAAGGACGGCCGTTGCCGGTTTGCAGATAATGCTTCTCGATCAGGTGGGCGATGATTTCGGTGTCGGTTTCGGTCGTGAACTTGTGGCCTTCGGCGGTCAGCTTCTTTTTGAGCGAGAGATAGTTCTCGACAATGCCGTTGTGGACGACGACGATTTTGCCGGTGCAGTCGCGATGGGGATGGGCGTTTTCTTCGGTGGGGCGGCCATGCGTGGCCCAGCGAGTGTGTCCGATACCGTAGGTGCCGTCGAGCGGCTTGAGGCGAATGACTTCTTCTAGGTTGCGGAGTTTGCCCTCGGCGCGCCGGATCTGCAATCCTTCGCCGTTGCCGGCCACGGCGATTCCGGCCGAGTCGTAGCCGCGATACTCGAGCTTTCTGAGACCCTCGATGATGACGGGGACGACTTGTTTCTTGCCTACATAGCCCACGATTCCACACATAGGTTGTTGACTCCTTGAATATGACGGTGGGGGCCCCGGCTCGGCTGGACGGGCGAGACGCCCGTCCCTCTATTAATCTTCGAGGGAGAAACGAAACTCTTCAATGACCGGGTTCGTCAGGACTTCGCGCGCAATGCGCTCGACTTGGGCTTGCGCTTCGTCCCTGGAGATGCCGCCGTTGAGAGTAATTTCGAAATACTTGCCTTGCCGCACGTCCAGCAAACCCTGGAAGCCGATTTTCTTCAGCGCGCCGTGGATGGTCTTGCCCTGCGGATCCAGAACGCTCTTCTTCAACGAAACGTAAACGTAGGCTTTCATCGACTCGCTGATTATACGTCAGGCGGCGGCGAAGAGGACCGTGGTTTTCGTTATAGGGGGTATGCGATCAGGCCAATCACTTTGGTGACTTGGCGGCCGCAGAGGCTGCGAAAAAAGTACTTTCTGCGCGGCAGTCTGACCGCAGCGGCTAAAGCCGGCGCTGGAAACAGGCGAGTTATCGCAGCGCTGAAGCGCTGCGCCGCCCAAAAACAGGCGAAAAATCGAGTTTTTCCGCAAGCTGTAAAGCCGGGTCGCAGCGATCAATTGTTCAGCAGGCTGCCCGGTGAAAACCGGCCGAGCCGAAAGAGCGTTTCCGCGGTCCGCTCATACTGGTCCACCAAGGGCGGATGCGAGCGGCTGCGGCGGTCGGGCAATACGATTTCGGTCAGCAAGCGGAGGCTGGCCCCAATGGTATGCAAGCGCAGGCGAAACGCATTTTCGGCAAGCTGAATGCCGGAGGCGGCGATCTCCGGGTCGGAGCTGTGTTGCGCGGCTTGGCCAATGTAGGCCAGCGCCGTCGCGGCCTTCCCCGCTTCCCAGGCGTAGACGATGGCCGCCCACGCGCGCTGCCGCTTGATCTCGCGGAACTTCCTGGGCGGCAGATTATCGCGAAGGAACGCTTCCTCGTCCGAATCGACCAGGTTTCTAAAGGCGTCAATGTCGAGAGAGTGAAACGCCTGGACAGCTTTCTCTAAGTCAATCTGGCGCGTACGGCTGCGGATGGCAACGTACACCACGATACTCAGCGCCAAGAACGCAAGACCGACAAGAATCCAGGCGACGAGCATTGCTTGAGATATCGTGGCTTGAGAAATCATTGCCGTAGAAAGTGTTGCAACTCCCTGTTCCATGTCTCCACCTCATCATGGGGAATGACCTCACCATGGGGAACAACCGCGACGGACCCAGGGTCAACTGCGGGTGCCAGCAAATACCCGATCCAGATCGAAACACAAACGAGAAAGCTGCCGGTTGTCAGCAAATTTAGAAATTCCGCCCCTACGACACTGGTGAATTCCGCACGCAGAGCGGAAAAGGCCAGATCGACGCTTACCACGATCCCAAGACCCAACGTAATGCCGAATGCGAGGCGACGCCAGGACAGACCTGAAAAGCGAGAAAAGAACAACAAGGAAAGGAGCAAGCCACATTGAACCATAGCCGCTCCCCGGTCGACGACGAATATACCGGCATGCCACTTTGCGCTGCTGCTGCCGGGCGCGTAGACGGCGAGCAGAACACCCATTACAAGCAGCAAACCTGCTACGCCTTGCAGCGCTCGCCGCGCTGTCACCTTCAGAAGCTGGGATTCACGAAACAAATCTTTAGAAACCTCGTCAATCACCCCGAAGCGCAGTGCGATACTAAACAACAACGTGTAGGAATAAGCATGCGCATACTGCTGGCTCGCTATACCCAAGACGGAATGCAAAGCGAACAACAGAATAAACTCGCTAATCTCGTAAAGCACATAGGCGAAAAAACACGGAAATTTCTTGTATAAGCGGCGCTTCCAAAGAACGAGCGCAAGCACGCCGAGAAGAACATGCGGCGCGATCCACAGGAAAAGCAACAGCGTCTTGTACCAATTCACCGGGAGCATTGCAGAGCACTATAGCCCTAACATCGCTCCATTTCAACTGAGAAACCGCCGCGATCTTTTCCTGGCTTGGCTAATGCGAAGCAACGTTGGGAATGGGTGCAGGATTGCCATCCATCGCCTTCGGCTTCACCACGGGTGTCAGAAGCTGGGCCAGTACAACCAATACTAGGATAAGTTGAGTCACGGTAGTTCTCCTTTGTGGAAATGTTCGTACCGTGATATATTGCCTGCGGCAGAGGGGTCTTCCGAACTTAGTTAGATCCCAGTTTCATTTCGGAATTCGTAACAAAATGAGGCTAAAATCCGCTCTCGAGGACTTTGAAGCGAATACCTTGGGCGCTGTTCCGGGGTTGTTGAGCAGACTGTCGTACGTGGGTGGTTTGCTCGACGGCAAAGGAATGTACGAGCACTGGGGTTTGGCGAGGGCGTATGGCGCGGATGCCGCAAAAAGCGCCATCCGCGCGTCTCATTTAGGGCTGCTTTCCGAGGTTTTGAAGAAGCCTTTGGCTTTGCTGGTCAATGACTTGCTGGCGTCATGCTCGAACGAGCATCTGACGGAAGCGGAGTTTCTGGCTGCGTTGAAGGAGCGTCCACCCCAGCCTTTGTCTCCGGCTGCCCGGGCCCATCTCAGGTCAGTGCTGGCGGCACTTTTAGCGTTGGCTGAGAGTCGGGATGGTGCCAATCTCCGAGGCGCAGAGCAACCCCGACCACCTGCCCCAGGACCTCGGCATCCTGCGGGTATCTAAGGACCCGCACCGGAACGGGAGACAGGGGATGAGGTTGCAAGACGATGGCGTTGCCTTTGATTGAGCACCAGCAACAGGTATATCCGTCGCGCATTTCCACGAAGTAAATCGGGCGCTCGAATTCCGAACGCCATCCACCCTCGCCCACCTTGCTTTTAGCTTCGTCCACTTGCACGAAACTACCGGGCGGAAGCAGGGGATACATGGTGAAATCTTCCGAACCAATATACCCATAGGTGTAGCGGTCGTCGGCAAACAGGGAAAGGTAAGAGAGGGGGACAATGCCCCATTGCTGGATGGCGCGGCCTAAGTCCGTGGTTTTCTGGAGCGAGAATCCGGGATCGAACCTGGTCGGCATGCGCACTTGCTTGACGTTGTTCAAAACTTCGAACAAGTGAGACTTTGGCGCGTTCCCGGTGCTCAAGTCCACCGCGATGCCGTCAAGGTCGAGGCCATAGAAAGACAGCAACTCCCGGAACTCGCACCGGTAAATGGCGGTAAACGAATAGAGACGGAAAATATTCGGGACGACGCCTTTGGTTTCGATGTCGGACAAGCGGCTGATAGGAATGGAGAATTCCTCGTTCTCAAATCTGCGCGCGATCTGATCGCTGGCCACTTCCACGTCCCTCATGCGATATCCGAGGGATTCTCGCAGCGCCCGAAGCTTCTGCCCACCGCTTAGTTGCATAGCCACCGACCTCCGCCCGGACATTTTAACACCGATCGCAATGGCGCGAGGGACCTGCTAGTGCATCCTTATTCCGGATTTCGGAACAGAAATGGGCGCATGGATACAGCGCAATTCGATCCGAGGGGAAGAGCCAGACAGCACCGGCCACAACCAACGGACGGGCGCCCCATGAGCGTCTGTTCGGTTTTCGTAACAGAAAATCCACAGTCGGAGAGAAAAACTCAGAAGTCATTTAGCATTTCTGCTGTAGTTAAGAGGCAGGAATGAATCCCAGCTATCCTAAGCGGTTTAAAACTTCCAGAAACAAGGGTACCAATGCCAGAAGACGGTATCCACCTCCCCCCGATTGTTGTTCTACGGACGTCGTCTTCCAACCACATGCAAATTGGACAGTCTTGACTTGAGATTTCCACAGCCCATTTAGGGAAAAACTTGCCCGTAACCCGGGAACGGAGCGAGAATATTCTTACCGGGAAGAAACCAATCCCGGGAAACGGTGTCGCAGGGCCTGTGGGGGCCCACCGACCGCGGAGAACGAGATTGGTTCCAAAGTAAAGGAACCGACACCTGCGGAGAGCGCACTGTTGAGCTGTAGTCCCGCGGCTTACATAGCTGCGGTGACCCGTATCCCCCGCTCAGCATTAGCTGCCCACCAGATTGCGCTCATCCGGCGTTGGAGGTGAATCTATGTCAGAAAATGGAGTTGCGCTGGGGAGCGATTTCTCGGCCGAAAGCGGCCGCTATCGACTGCTGCTCGAGATCACCGGCCTGGTCGCGCGTGCCCAGAACTTGCCCGGCGCTTTCAAGGAATTCGCGCGGCCGGTGCTGGCTTTGACGAAAGGCGAATTGTTGAGTCTCTCGCTTCACGACCCGCGCCGGGATTGCATGTTGACACGCTACTGGAAAAGGAACGATGAGAGCGGAGAGTTCGACCCTTTCCCGGTGGACGAAACGGTGGACGGGTGGGCATGGAAACATCAGGAGCCGGCCGCCATTCTCGATACCGAGCGGGAGCAGCGCTTCCCCGGCTTCGTGCCGATATTACGCAATCATGGTATCCGATCCTACACCGTCCTTCCCATGAGCACGCCTTCGTGCCATCTTGGGGCGGTTGGCTTGGGCAAGAGCGTTCCCGAAACGCTGAATGGCGAGGACGTGGAGTTCCTCTCTCGCGTCGCGCTTGTCGGAGCGCTGGCGCTGGAGAAAGAGAGGGCCCGCCGCGCCCTTGAGGAACAGCAAAGCCTGGTCTCCATCAGCCGGGAACTAAGTTCCTGCCTCGAACTGGACAAGCTCTTAACGGTCATTCTTTCCAGCGTTCGGAGCATCGCGCACTACGACCGGGTCGTTCTCTCCCTGCTGAACGAGGATGGCAGGAACGTGCACCAGTATGGAGACGCTCTGGAATGGGAGTCTTTCCTCAACCACGGAAACGCGGTTGCGCTGGAGCGATCGCTCTCGGCGCGGGCGATCCATACACGAAACGTTACCTTCTTCACGGCAGCCGATTTGCGGGACATGCGCGACCACCTGGCGCAAGCCATGGTTAACGGCGGGGTGCGCTCGGTTTGCAGCGTGCCGCTGATTGCGGGCGATCGGGCGTGGGGTGCGCTGAATGCGAGCAGCATGACCGAGAACGCTTTCGGTCCATCGGAAACCGAATATCTACAGCAAGTCGCCAACCAGATCGCGGTCGCGCTGCAAAATGCGTATGCCTATCGCGAGATCGCGGAACTCAAGGACCGGATGGCCCAGGAAAAACGATATTTGGAACACGAAATCCGGAGCGCAAACCAGTCCGAAGATATCGTGGGCAAAAGCCCAGCCTTGCGACGCGTGCTGGACTACGCTGCCATCGTCGCCGACACCGATTCCACCGTCCTCATCACCGGCGAAACCGGGACCGGCAAGGAACGCATCGCGCGTTTGATCCACGGCATGAGCCGGCGCAGGGAGCGCAACTTCATCAAGCTGAACTGCGCCGCCATTCCCACAGGCTTGCTCGAAAGCGAACTCTTCGGCCACGAAAAGGGGGCGTTCACCGGAGCGGTCAGCCAGAAGCTAGGGCGCCTGGAGTTGGCGGACAAAGGCACTTTATTGCTCGACGAAATAGGAGAGATTCCTTTGGAGTTGCAGCCCAAGTTGCTGCGCGTTCTGCAGGACCAGGAGTTCGAGCGGCTGGGAGGAACGAAGACGATCCGGGTGGACGTGCGGCTGATCGCATCCACCAATCGCGATCTGGTGCGCGCGGTCGAAGAAAAAGAATTTCGTGGCGACTTGTTCTACCGCCTGCATGTGTTTCCCCTGCATCTGCCGGCGTTGCGCGAACGCCGCGAGGACATCCCCATGCTCATCCGCCATTTCGTCGAGAAGTGCTCCGTCCGCCTGCACAAGCGCATCGACACCATTCCCGACGAGGCGATCCGCGCCATGATGTCCTGGTCATGGCCGGGGAACATCCGCGAGCTGGAGAATTTTATCGAACGCTCCATGATCCTCTCGGAAGGCACGCGCTTGAATCCGCCGCTGGCCGAGTTGCACGAGGAGATCTCGCGGCCGGTCTCGGAGTCCGACGGCACCCTGCGCGACATGGAACGGGATCATATCGTCGAAATTCTGCGTTTGACCAGGGGCGCTCTCTCGGGCCCGAAAGGCGCGGCCGCCCGCCTTGGACTCAAGCGCACCACGTTGCAGTACAAGATGCAGCGGCTGGGAATCTCTCGCATGGATTATCTGAGTTAGGAGGTTGCCGAAGAACAATCGAATTCAGCCACTGCCCGCGGCCGTAGAAGTTGTGAGTGGTGCTTTGCGGCGAGAAAGGAATTCGCGGGCGTTCTCGTTTTGGAAGCCAACTTGGATTGGATGTACAGCCTGCCCCTCGGCGATGTGCTCGCATCCAACCAGGCACAAAGAGTCCGAAGCGTGCGCCACTTGCGTCGAGACTCCGGCTTCCAATGCAATCCTCCGCGTCGTTACAGGGAAGTGCGACGCGGAGGTTTTTTATTTTGTGCGCGCGTTTGTTGTCTTGCGCAAGAAAGCATCCCGGCGTTTCCTTGCCGCGAGAGCGGCGGATCTCCACTGCGCGGGATGAGCATTCCGGATTTTTCAGCAGGCCCCTGGGAAACACTGGTCTTTCAGAACCACTGGACCAGGATCGTCTGTATTTGAGACTGCGAGACTGACATCTGCCGAACTTTCGGCAGCCGGGCCAGCGCCCCGGCACCCCATTTCGCGCACCGCTCGTTCAAACCATCCTAAGGAGTGAAGTTACAGACACTTAGTGTAGGCCGAGTATGTGGCCATTGGGGTGCATTGTTTCCTTGTGGTGAGTTCCCTCAACCCCAGGGGAAAATCGCCAGCCAAGTCTTGATGAACGGCAGGAGGCGTCTATGAGTATGCCCCGGCGCTTCGCGATCCCGAGCAACTGCCTAAGTTGCAACCTGAGGCGGAACTGCGACTTCTGCAACTTGCCCGAGCCTCTTATGACGGACTTCAGCGCCATGGGGCACTTGACCCTGTATCCCGCCAACGCCACTCTGCTGACGGAAGGGCAAATTCCGCGCGGTATCTACATCGCCTGTTCCGGCCGCTCCAAGCTCTCGCTCACCGCCCGCGACGGCAAAACCATCATTCTGAAAATCGCCGGAGACCGCCAAGTGCTGGGGTTGAGCGCGGTCGTCTCCGGCGGACCCTCGCTAATTTCGGTCACCACCATCGAGCTGTGCCAGATCAAGTTCGTCGAACGCGACAGCTTCCTGCGTCTGATCGAACGCGACAGCCACGCCGCGCTCGCCTGCGCCGCCATGATCGCCCACGAGGCGATGACCTCGTTCGACGATGTGCACGAGCTGCTCCTCGCCCGCAGTTCGACGGAAAAACTCGCCCGCCTCCTGCTTTCTTGGGTTTCGGACGAGCCCCGAAACCGCGAACTCCGCGTTCCCACGGTATTCACTCACGAAGAAATCGCTCAAATGATTGGATCTTCCCGAGAAACGGTGACCCGCTTATTGAGCGACATGAAGCGCAAGGATTTGATTCGACTGGAGGGTGCGACGCTGGTGATTCCCAACCGGATCGCCTTGCAAGCAATTGCGTCCTAAGGAATCCCTCCCCTAGGGCGGGCCAAGCTGTCTCTGCGCCCGCCCTTTTTTTCGCCAACCCAACCTGCGCCGCATGCGCGGACGATTTTGTAATTTGGTAATCGGGTAATTTGGTAATTTGAAAATAAAAGTTAGGGCGGGGACGCTGGCAGAGGAGCGGGGTCGGGATCAAATTACAAAATTACCAAATTACACAATTACAAATTGTTTTCACAGGTTGAACAACTCCCTCAACCGCCGTGTTTGCGCCCGGCTCACCGGAATCTCCGTTTGTTTCTTGTCGTCCATGCGCAACTGATAAGAGCTCTTGAACCACGGCACGACTTCCCGTATGTGATGGATATTCACCAAAAACGACCGGTGCGCCCGCCAAAACGAATTGGGGTCGAGGCTTTCAAAAAGTTCTTCCAGCGTCCTGCAGTTCGAGTGTCCTTCCATCCCCGCATGTCCGCTGGTCGCTACCGTGATCACTCCATCTTCGATGGTCGCGTAACAAATGTCTTTCGCGTCGGTCAGCAACAGCCTTCCCGCCGCCTTGATCAGGATCTTCGCCGTCTGCGGTTTCTGCGCTTCCAGCATCCGCACCAGGGTCTCGAATTTTTCTTCCGGCCCGCCGCCCGCCTCCATCTTTTTCCGCGCCTTTTCGATCGACTGCGCCACTCGCTTCTTGTCGAATGGCTTCAGGAGGTAGTCCACCGCGTTGACCTCGAACGCCTTGACCGCGTATTGATCGAAGGCGGTCGCGAAGACAATCTTGGGCAGGGGGACCTTGCGGTCCAGCAGCTTCTTGATGACGCCGAAACCGTCCAATCCCGGCATCTGCACATCGAGAAACACGAGGTCTGGATTGTGCTCGCGGATCAGGCTGACGGCTTCCAGGCCGTTCTTGCCCTGCGCGACCACATTCACGTCGTCCAATGCTTTGAGAAGATAGGCGAGCTCTTCGCGCGCCAGTTGCTCGTCGTCCACGATGACCACGGAGAGAGGCATAGGGTTTAGCGCCGCGCCGCCGATCCTGCCAGCATTTTCGGCGGCCATGGCCGTGTCCTTCATGGTGAGTATAGCGACCGTGGCGGGCAAGCCGCCAGTCCGCAAGTCCTTTACGAAGATCGTGTGGAAGCGGGACTATACCGCGCTTGGACGGGGCATGGCCCCGTCCCCACACTGTAAACTAATCGGCGTGAACATTCTTTACGGAATCAATACGGTCACGGAAGCGCTCAAGGCGCGCGGGCGCAACTTCGAGTGGGTCGGCGTCGCCAAGGAGCGGAAAGATATTCGCCTGAAGCGCGTCATCGACGAGTGCCGCAAGATCGGCGTTCCGGTGCGCGTTTTGTCGCGCATGGAGCTCGACGAAATCGCCGGCAACGCCGCGCATCAAGGGCTGGTGGCCGCGACTTCGGCCAAACAATACAGCGATCTCGACGACCTGGTGGCCTCGCGGCGCGGCGAGCATTCGCTGATTGTGGTGCTCGATGGCGTCGAAGATCCGCACAATCTGGGAGCGATCCTGCGCACCGCCGACGCTGCCGGGGCCGATGGCGTGGTCATTCCCGAGCGCCGCTCCGCCGCCGTCACCGGCGCGGTGGCCAAGGTTTCGGCGGGAGCGAGCGAACATCTTCCCGTCGCCAAAGTCACCAACATGTCGCGCGCCCTCGAAGAGTTGAAGGAAAAAGACCTGTGGATCGTTGGCTTGGACGAGCGCGGCGAGCAGACTTACGATGCCGTGGATTACAAGATGCACTGCGCCATCGTGCTCGGCGCCGAAGGCAAGGGAGTGCACGACTTGGTGCGCAAACACTGCGATTTCCTGGTGTCGATACCGATGCTGGGCAAAGTCCCGTCGCTGAATGTATCGGTAGCGGCGGGCGTGGTGCTCTACGAAGTTGTGCGGCAACGGCGGCAAGCTGCATCCAATAAAATATGAAGTTACTCTGTGTCCTCTGTGTCCTCTGTGGTTCAAGCTTGTTCGCCGCCGCCCTGGAGCGCGAGGCCTTCACCATTGCGAAATACGATCTGGAGATTCGCCTGGAGCCCGAGCAGCAAAGGCTCGGCGCGCGCGGCAAAATCACGCTGCGCAACGATTCGGCGCATCCGCAGAAGATCGCCGTTCTGCAAATTTCTTCTTCGCTCAATTGGCGTTCGATTCGCGTGAACGGCAAGGCCGTGCAATACGTTTCGCAATCCTACTTTTCGGACATCGACCACACCGGCGCCCTTTCCGAAGCCATCGTCACGCTGCCTGCCGAAATCAAACCGAAAGATTCCGTCGAGATTGAAATCGGCTACGAGGGCGTCATCCCGCTCGATACCACGCGGCTGACTCAAATGGGAGTGCCGGAAGATATCGCCAAACATTCAAGCTGGGACCAGATCGGCCGATCGTTCACGGCGGTGCGCGGCGCGGGATATGTGGCGTGGTATCCGATAGCAACCGAGTCGGCGGATTTTTCCGAAGGGAACAGCTTGTTTGAAGTTGCCGATCGCTGGAAGGCGCGCGATGCGGGAAGTGAATTCAAGGCTAGTGTCACAATGTCTCATACAAGCGGTGAGGCATCGCCTTTGATAATTTGCTCACCGGGCGCTATCGCGACGATCAAGGAGTCGGGTCAATTGCAGTTGGTCTCGGCGGAATGTTTCTGGAAACGGCTCGGCACAGTCACACCAACATTCGCGGTGGCCGACTATAACGGGAACCAGTCAAAGCCTCCTTTGTATCTGTTTAGTTTTGCGGGCCACGAAGATGGCGCGGCTACATATTCCAACGCGCTCGAGCCTGCAATGAAGTTTGTCGCCGGATGGTTTGGTCAGCCAACCGCGCCCATCGCCATTGCCGATTTTGCCGATTCGAATTCCGCTCCGTTTGAGAGCGGTACCTTGCTGATGGCGTCGATGGCCGCCGAGGATTCGAAACTCGCTGGGATCAACCTGGTCCACGAACTCGTCCATTCCGCGTTGCCGTCGTCGCGACCCTGGGTTTATGAGGGTTTGGCACACTTTGCCGAGGCCATGTATCGCCAGGAGCAAGGTGGACGTCAGGCCGCGCTCGATTATCTTGGATTGCACCGGGCGGCGTTTCTCGATTCGGAAAAAGAAGTGTCGACCGCGTTGCAGAAAAACATTGGTGAGAAGAGCGTGGGAGAGAAAAATATCGGCCAACCGCTGGCCGTCACGTTCGATGAAACCTACTATCGTAGCAAAGCCGCCTATGTGTGGTGGATGCTGCGCGACATGGTGGGCGACGATGCACTGAAGCAGGCCATCGCCAAGTATCGGGCCGCGGACGATACGGACAACGACCCCAAGTATGTGGAGCGGTTGATCGAAGCCGCCGCCCAGCGCGACCTGGCGTGGTTCTTCGACGATTGGGTGTATCGGGACCGCAGCTTGCCGAACCTGCGCGTGCAATCGGCGCATCCCTGGAAGACGGACAAAGGCGTGCAGATGTTGACCGTCACGCTGGAAAACCTGGGCAATGCCGGGGCGGAAGTCCCGATCGCGATCGTATATGAAGGCGGCGAGATTGTGAAGCGAATCGAGGTCCGCGCCAAAAGCACGGCCACAACGCGAGTTGAGGTCTTGGGCACGGCAAGTGAGATCGTAGTCGGCGACGGCAGCGTTCCAGAAAGCGACTTGGCGAATAATGCGTTCAAGATTCCCGCGCCATAAAAATAATTCACCACGGAGGCACGGAGACACGGAGAAAACAGAAACCGTGGGTTGGCTTGATGCTGCGAGCGAATCTCCATGCAATTGCCTTCCTCCGTGCCTCCGTGTCTCCGTGGTAGATTTTGTTGTTCGTTTAGACATCGCATCAAGAGGAGATACTTTTGCCCTTCATACAATTTCTCGGCGCTGCCGGTACTGTGACTGGCTCGAAGCACCTGATCGACACCACCAACGATTCGAGTGGCAAGCCGGGATTTAAGCTGCTGCTCGACTGCGGACTTTTTCAGGGACCGAAAGAATGGCGCGAGCGCAACTGGCAGGACACTCCGATGCCGGCGCGCGATATTGACGCCGTTGTACTTACCCATGCGCATCTCGACCACTGCGGCTGGATTCCGCGTTTGGTGAAAGAAGGCTTCCACGGCCCGATCTACGCCACTCAGGCGACCATCGATCTCTGCTCGGTCGTGTTGCCCGACTCCGGACACCTGCAAGAAGAAGATGCGGCGTTCTATAACAAAAGAAAAGTATCGAAGCACGATCCGGCGTTGCCGCTCTACACGCTGGAAGAAGCGCAGGATTGCCTAAAGCGATTCAAGTCGGTCGCGGTCGGCGAAACCACTCAGCTTAACCCCGAGCTGGCGTTTCGCTTTGTTCATGCCGCGCACATTCTCGGCTCGTGCATGGTGGAAACCACGCTGCAAACCAACGGATCGAGCCGCCGCCTGCTTTTCACCGGCGACCTGGGCCGTGTGCGCGACAGCGCGATCGCGCCCGGCAAGGTGGTGCATCTCGGTCCGCAGGAAAACGAGACCGCCGACGTGCTGATCATGGAATCGACTTATGGCAATCGCCAGCATCCCGCGACCGATCCTCTTCCCGAACTCGCCAGCCTGATTCGCGAGACCGCCCAACGCGGCGGCACCGTCGTCGTTCCCGCATTCGCCGTCGAGCGCACGCAGAAATTTCTCTTCATCCTGAAGCGACTCATGGAGACGGGACAGATTCCGCGCCTGCCGGTTTTTTGCGACAGCCCGATGGCGATCAAGGCAGTGGAAATTTTTATGAAGCACGCGGAAGAATACACGCCGCGGGCCGCCGATTTGATCGCGAAATACGGCTCGCCCGTCGATTGGCCCGGCTTCACCTTCGCGCAAACCGCCGAGCAGTCGAAGAAAATCAACGACAGCCAGTATCCCTCGATCATCGTTTCGTCGAGCGGAATGGTCACTGGCGGCCGCATCTTGCATCATCTCGCCCAGCGCCTGCCCGATCCGAAAAACCTGGTAATTTTCATCGGCTTCCAAGCGCCCGGAACGCGCGGCGCGACCATCAAGAACGGAACTCCCGAGGTGAAAATCTTCGGCCAGTTCGTGCCTATCCGCGCCCAGGTCGCGGCCCTCGAACAATTCAGCGACCACGCTGATCCGCCGGAAATGCTAGAGTGGCTGCGCACGTTCAAAAACCAACCGGGCGTGACTTATCTGGTGCATGGCGAGCCCGCCGCCGCGTCGCAACTCCACGACCTGATGAAGAAAGAACTCGGATGGAATGTGCAGATTGCCGAGTATATGGAGCGGGTGAAAGTCAAGTAAGTCGTTGAACTCGATGCGGAGGAATGCATAGGTCCTTCGCTTCGCTCAGGATGACAGAACTTACCTGATCAGTGGGCTGCGGTGAAAGCGATGAGCGCCTGCAACTTCGCCAGCGCCGCTCCCGAATCGATCGCCTTTGCCGCCAGCGGCACTGCGTCACGCAGATGGTTGGCGCGTCCGGCGGCGACTAAGGCTGCGGTGGCGTTTAACAGAACTACGTCGCGGCGGGCGGATTTCTTTCCTTCCAATATTTCGCGGATCAGAGTGGCGTTGAGGGCGGCGTCTCCGCCGGAAATTTCATCGAAGGTGGCGCGCGGCAATCCGAATTCCTCGGGCGTGACTTCGTAAGTGTGCACTTGTCCCTTCCGCACTTCGGCGATGCGGGTAGGGCCGGTTATGGTGATTTCGTCGAGGCCGTCGCTGCCGTGGACAACGAGCGCGCGATGAAGTCCTAACATGCTGAGCGCTTCGGCAAGTTTTTCGACCAGGTCCGCGGAATAGACGCCGACGACTTGGCAAGTAGCGCGAGCGGGGTTGGTCAGAGGGCCGAGAAGATTAAAAACCGTGCGCAGACGCAGCTCGCGGCGGGCTGTTTGCACGTGCTTCATCGCCGAATGCATTGCGGGCGCGAAAAGAAACGCGATGCCCACTTCTTCCAGGCAAGCCGCAATCCGCGCGGGCGGTAAGTGGATGTTCACGCCCAAGGCTTCCATCACGTCGGCGGAGCCGCACTTCGAAGTCACGCTGCGATTTCCGTGTTTGGCGACGCGCACGCCGGCCCCGGCGGCCACGAAAGCCGTAGCCGTAGAAATATTGAACGTGCCGCTGGCATCGCCGCCGGTGCCGCAGGTATCGACGAGCGCGTCGCGTTCGGTGCCGCTCTGGTCGAGCACGGAGTTGGCGTGGAGGTCGAGCGGAACGGCGGCGGCGCGGATGGCCTCGGCAAATCCTACGATCTCTTCGACGGTTTCGCCCTTCATGTGCAAAGCCACGAGCAGCGCGGCAATTTGCGCGTCGGAGCATTGCCCGCTGAGGACCTCGGTCATCACCGCGTGCGCCTCTGCGCGCGCGAGCGACTGACGGTGAACGGCGATGCGATGGAGGGCGTCGAGAATCACATGACCAAGCTACAGGAGAAACGAGACAGGTTTCAAACCGAATTCCCGGCTTCAACTTTCCGGCTTCAACCTCTATCGTGGCAGGGCATCGGGCATCGCGGCCAGCGCGTAGCCCATGACCGCCATAGCGGCGGCGTTTTCGCGCAGTTCCTGCGGATCGACTTTGTCGAGCGTGTCGGCGGCGCTATGGTGATAGTCGAAATATTTGCGGCCATCGGCCATAATACCGATTCCGGGGACGCCGCCTTCCACCAGCGGCTCGATGTCGGCACCGGGACTGTATTCAGAAGAGCGAAAAACGGTCGCGCCGATGGGGCGCAAAATGTCGCGCAGCGGCCGCAAGGCGGCGATGGCGGCGGGTGTCATCTTCAGCTCGAAACCAAGCGGATGGCCGACTCCGCCGTCGCTCTCGATGGCGGCGATGTGGTTGGCGAATTCGGCGGCATGATCTTTGGCGTAAGACTTGTTGCCGCCGCCGCCATTTTCCTCGTCCATCCAGGCGATGACACGCAGCGTGCGGCGTGGACGCAGGTGCAGGCGCTGTAAGACCTCGGCGGTGGCCATGGAGATGACCAAACCCGCGCCATCGTCAATCGCGCCGCGGCCCAGGTCCCAGGAATCGAGGTGGCCGGAGACGATGACAATCTGCTCGGGATGTTCGCTGCCCTTCAGGTCGGCGACCACGTTGTAGCCGGTCACTTCGGGAAGGCTTTGCGGAGTGAGCGTGAGGTTCATGCGAACGCGGCCCTGAGCGGCGAGGTGATCGATGAGTTCAGCATCCTCGGCGGCGAGAGCGGCGGCGGGAATTCCAGCGGGAACGCTGTAGCCGGTGTGCGGCAGGCGATAGTCGGCGCCGCCGACGGAACGAATGAGCGAAGCGATGCCGCCCAGTTCGGCGACGGCCTTGGCGCCGCCGAAGCGATAGCCGACCGTTTCGCCATAAGCCTCAAACGACATGCCGGCGAGGGCTTTGTGCTCGTCGTAAGGAACGTTGAAGGCGACAATTTTGCCCGCGACTTTTTCGCGGCCGAGTGCGGTGAGTTCGGCGTAGTCGTGGACGACGACGACCTCGGCGGTGATGCCTTCGGCGGGAGTGGCCGAGCTGCCGCTGAGGGCGGTGAGAACGATGCGCTGCGTCGTTTCCGGCGCCTGGCCGGGATATTCGACGAGTTGGGCTTTTTCCTCGCCGCGAACCCAGTGCGAAACTTGCGCGGGTTCGAGGTGAACGTCGAGGCCGAGTTTGCGCATCTCGGCGGCCACGTATTCGGCGGCGGCCTGGGCTTGCGGCGATCCGGCGGGGCGAGGGCCGATGTTTTCGGTCAAGTGCGCGAGCTGATGCCAGGCATAGTCGCTGGCAAGAGCGGCGTCGCGCACGGCTTGCAACTGGTCGCGTAGTTCTTTCGAAAAAGTTGGCGGCGCGGCTGGGGGCTTGGACGACGGAGTCTGCGACCACGCGGCGAAGCTGGCGGAAAGCAGAAGGACGCTAATCGGGACCGGCTTTTTCATATTGAGCATTCTCATGGGGTAAATTCTCATTCACGTAGAGACGCGGCTAGCCGCGTCCTCGTAACGCTGCCGACGGAGACGGGGCAAGCCCCGTCTCAACAAAACCATTTGACACTACTCCCGAGCTTTTCCGCGGTCGGTCACGGCTTGCTAGCGGACTGAGTTAATGCGGGCGCAGGGTACTCGGGCAGTTTCTGCTTGCTGGCTTCCGAGCGCTTCACCTGGAGTTCGTCGAAGAGCAGCGCCGGGCTGGCAACGCTGCGCCAGACGGGCTCGAAGCGGCTGTCGACAGCGGGCGCGGCGCCGGCGGCGATAAGATCGCTGCGCAGTGAACGCACGTCGAGATCTTCGAAGACGCCGCCGCGCAACAGTTCTTCATGTGCGTCCTTGGTCCAGATGCGGTAGAGCAGCCGGGGTTCGAGCTTCGGTCCCATGGTTTCCACATAAAGTCCATAGGGAAGGTCGCGCTCCTTGCAGATCTCGATCAACTTGGCCTTGAGTCCGGCATCGGGCTGCGGATCGACTGATTGCAAAACCAAATTGCCGGGAAGCGGTGCGGGCGCGGCGGTTGCGGCGGCGCGTCCGTGACCGTTCGATGCGGAAAAGTCGCGAATGGGCTCGCGCCCGATCAAGTAGGAAACGAGTTGTCCCTTTTCGACCAGCGAGACGCGCTGGGCTTTTACGCCTTCGTCGTCGACCGTGTAGTTGCCGAACAAGGGCTGGCCGGAAATCGTGGAAAGCGCCGGATCGTCGAACACATTGATGAAATCGGGCAACACGCGGGCTTTGTAGCTGCTGGCCCATTTTCCGGTGGTGCGGGCGTTCTCGCCGAGTTGGGGCTTCTTGCCGAGAACATTCGGCTCGACCAATTCGGTGACGACGGTCGCTGCGGCGTCGTTGGAAAATAAAACCGGGCCACGGTATTCCTCATCGGCGATGGGGGCGTCGCGCAGAGACTTCAGGGTTTCGAGGATATGCGCCGTGATCTTGAGAAATTCTTCGCGGCTGGGAAGTTCCTTGAGATCGTTGCCCTGCTCGGAGTGGGAGCGTTGCAGCAACATGCCGTCGGCAGCCTGGGTCGATCCCGCAATGTTGAGCATGTAGTGGGCGTGACCGGAACGGGCGACAGTGCCTTCGGAGTTGAGGAAGTAACGATTTTCGGCGGTGAAACGCAGGGAAGAATCGAAGTTCTCGATGTCTTTGTCGGAGCGATAGAGGGCGGAAGATTCTTCGAGAAGATGAATGTAGGAAGTGAAATCAGTTGAAGAAAAATGGGCCAGAGGCTCGACGGTGGTAAGTGGAGAGGCTTTGGCGAAATCGTCGACGGGCTCATCGACCTTCAACTGCTTGAGCGCGGCTTGCTTGGCGGAGAGCGCTTCGGTGGCGGCCTTGTAAGCGCGGTCGGTGGCGAGCCAGATGCGATGGCGGATGGCGAAGACGTCGTCGTCGGATGGGACCAGGTCGATGATGCCTTCTCCGGCGCCGTAAAAACTGTCTTGCTTGTAGTCGCCGACGCGGACCACGACGCGCAAGATCCGCGCGTGGGTACGCTGCTGATTGCGCAGCGCGCCGAAAACCGCGCTGGCATCGAACTCGTCGATCTCGGTGACGCGGTATTCGATGTAATACGGCGCCGCGACGTTCTCCATTTTGAGCTGCGCTTTGGAGCGGTCCATTTCTTCGCGCAGGGCGCGGAGCACGGGATCGTGGGACACGGGATCGGCGGCGCGGGCCGGCGTGGCAAGGCCCGTAAGCAGGATCGCGCATGAGATCGCTGCGAACAGCAGGTTACGAGAGAAACTCAATATCGAATCTAGTTTTGGGTGGCGCAGCCGTACGCTGGATTCTGGGTGCTGCGATTTTGGGTGGCGCAGCGCTTCAGCGCTGCGATTGCTGTATTGCTGTGAGCGCGGCTTTAGCCGCTGAGGGCGAGCCTTCCCATCGAAAGCCAGTCCTCCCGCAGCCTTACCGCAGCGGCTAAAGCCGGGCACAAAAGTAAGCCATTTACCGCAGCCCTGAAGCGCTGCGCCACCCAAATTCAAGCACAAAATCGACAAGACGTATCCAGTCATTTCGCACCTCCTTGATCGTTTATGGCACCGGGTGGAGGCGGAAGGATGGGGGGACGGGTGTCTCCGTATTTTCGTTTCTGCACTTCGATCTCGGAAAAGAGCATGGCGGGAGAAGCCGCGGATACGGGAACGCTGCCGGATTCTGCGCCGCAAATTCCGTTGAAGACGCTGGTGGTGTCTCCAGTGGCGGCGATCTCGGTGAGCACGGTGAGCGGAGTGCCGACGATATCGACGCCGCGGACGAGTTCATCGGGACGGCCATCGGCATAAACGCGCCACACCATGACGGGCAAAACCTGGAAGGCTTGCGGCATTGCGGTCGTGGTCAGCGTGAATCCGCCCTGGATATCTTCGAAGTAGAGGCCGTAGGGCTTTCCCTGTTTCTTGATTTCATCGATGAAGCGGGCGCGCAGTTCGGCGTCGGAAATTGTTTTCGAAGACGTTACGATCAAATTGCCCTGGCGTCCGACGGGCATCATCCCCGCCTGGGCGCGGCCATGGCCGTTCGAGTGGCTGAAGTTTTTCACCGGCATTCGTCCCATGAGGAAATTTTTCAATATGCCGTCCTTCACCACTTCAACACGCGCCGCCGGAATGCCTTCGTCGTCGAAGCGATAAAAACCCGAAAGCTCCGTGCCGGCGAGCGTGCGCAGCGTGGGATCGTCGGTGACGCTGAGAAATTCGGGTAGGACTTTTTCGTTGACCTTCTTGGTGAAAGTCTGGCCTTCGTCGCGGCCGCGCTGGCGCTGCCCTTCGACGCGATGGCCGAGCACTTCATGAAAGAAAACGGCGGCGGCGCGGCCCGAGAGCAAGGCCGGGCCATTGTAGGGTTCGGCGAGCGGCGCTGCGCGCAACGCGCTCAAGTCGCTTGCCATTTTTTTCACGCTCGCCTCGACATCCGCTTCCGAGGGAATTTTTGCCGGGTCGGAAAATTGGTAGGTCTCGACGCGCATCAGTTCCATGCCGTCGTCGGCGCGGGTTTCGGCCTCAATCACGACGCGGAAAACGGCGTCGGAGGTGACCACCTTCGTGCCTTCGGTCGAGACCAGATAACTGTGGTCCCGTTCGGCGAAGAGAAAGGCCATCGACTCTTCGACCTGTGGATACTGGCGAAAGGCAGCGGAATAGCGTCGCGCCAACTCTTCCCAGGCGTGCTGCTCGGGGAAAGCAGGCGATGGAGTCTTCTCGATGTAAGTCGAGGGTTTCTCCTCGGAGAAGTCGGGCGAGTCGTCTTCGTCCTTGGCGCGGACGGCGCTCTCGGTCTTCACCTTGGTGTAAGCCTGGCGCGCCTTGCGATACTGCTCGTAGGTCAGCTTCCAGAGGACGCGGGCAATGGCGTCGGCGTCGTCGCGCTGCGGAAGCTGGCCGCTAGTGATGCCGGAAAAACGTTCCTTGTCGTGAGTGTTGTCGAGGGCCGGGGCGCCGATGCGCATGCTGACGTCGGCGGCGCGGTGGCGCGCGTACGTTGAGGTGAGAATTCCACCCTGGGCGCTAAGAACGACCAGCGATTCCCCGTCGGTCACGTTATAGCTGGTGAAATAGGGCGCGGGATCCTGCTTGGCCAGCTCGGTTTGGCCGCGATGCAGCTCCTTTTCCATAGTGGCGAGGAGGAGATCGTCGACACCGTTGACAGGCTTTTGAGCGTGCAGCGGTTTCTGCCCCAGCAGGGCAACCAGCAGCAAGAGAAGAATGGGCAGGGATACAGTTTTCGCGACGTTCACTTTTCTAGAGTACATTTTTTTGATTTCATTGGAAACCGCGAGTGTACAGGACTCAGAGGAACAAAAAAAGCGGCCCCTTGCGGGGCCAGCCTTTTCAAAGAGGCGAAGTGGCGGGAATCAGAAGAAAATCAAAGTGGCGCCGCTCCGGGGAGTGGAGCGAACAGAGTGTGTTGCCGAGGACATCGAGAGTGAAGTTGTTGCAAGAGTTGCGGCCTCTTTAATGCGTTTGGAATAAGCACTTGTGGAACCAATTTGGTAAACGCAGGCGAAGGAAGGCCCCATTTTGGCAAAGCTGTTCAAAATCAAGATGTTAGTGTGAATTCCGCAGACGCGGAGCCGGTCTCGAATCCATCCGGCGATGCATGATCGGATGCACAACGCTGCACATTGGCAGAAATTCGTGGCTGAAGTTGAGGGTGGTAGTAGTCGGACAGGTTCGGTGTGGAAGCGGGGTAAAGCTCCGTCCCCATACGAATGCCCGCACAAAAAGAAAGCCCCCTCGAAAGGGGGCTTTAGAGAAATCGCCGCAAATTTTTAGCTGTCACCCGCGACCGTGCGCACCTTTCCGGGCAGGAAATGATACGGTGGCCACGGGCCGGTCACGAAGAGTTGGCAATTCTTGAGTTGCTTGGCCGCCGCGCTGTACCGGTTCTGATATTTTTCGATCGACTTAGTGTCAATGAGGTGGGCGATGTCGAGCAACATTCCGTCGGCATCGACCTTTTTGCAGCTCACTTCTTCCTCGATTGGGTTGAAGAGCTTGTGCACCTGCACCGAAAGGGCGCGGGCTTTGGTCTGGCGTTCGCGCGCACGCGACGCCTTTTCGCGGAGCTTGAGCAGGTACTCGCGCCCGACCGTATCGGGCAAGACAATCTCCTCCATGGATCCGCCGACAGAACCGTCGCGCACCACCAGCTTGATGCGCATTTCCGACTTGCCGCGGAGCCGCTCGACGCTCTCGAAGAAAGTGCGGCGGTTGGCTCGAACCGCCTGCCGGATGGCGTCTTCGGTGTCGAAAATCGTCCCAAATCGGAACGGCAAGACAGTAGCAGTCCGAAAGCTCTGGCTCACAACCCGGGCATGCTCCAGCACCGACTTTTCGTCCAGTTTCGAGGTTGCCCGGTCATATTCACTGACAATGACCGCAAATTCTCCGCTCGGGTAGCTCATGACCGGAGAACCGTTCACACCCTGAATTCCGTCTAGCAGGAACGGACGGCGGGCGCGAACACCGTTAGCGAGAACCTGGTGTTCCGTGAGGCAGTACGCGTACCACGACATGCATTCTCTCCGAATTGCATCGGGGCTTTGGGCGCCCCTTTTAGACGTTCATTGAAGACTAGGGCTGCGTTTCTACCTGGAATATTTGGTTTTTTTGATAAGATGGATGCGAAATGGCGCATCCAAAGCCATAATACTTCCGATCTGGGAAATTTGCAACCTTTCTCGCGTTGCCTGCATCGCCGAAAATCTCAATTTGCGACGACGACGGGTCGGCGTATTCGTCAATCCTTCGGCATCGCTCGGCTCACCAGCCAAGCTGTCCGAGCCGTATTATCCGAACACGTTGTCCGGCCTGCGTTGTCCGGCCTGTGGTTGACTTTCGCACGGCAGCTATCTAACCTGACGAATGGCGGAGGGAACTCGACCGCCCCTATTAAGGAGACCTATGCGGGCAATTTTCGCTTATAGTTCGATGTGCGAGCGTTTGGTTTGGCGTCGCTTTTCGAGGGTCGGTCTTGGCGTTGTGATCGCTTTCCTACTGGCGTTCAGCGGGCCTGGGATTTCGCCGGTTGCGGCCCGGGCTGAGGGCCCGCAGGACCCGCGCCTGCAAAAAGCTTACCGCTTCGAGCAGGGAGGCTGGATCTACGTTCACCTGCAGGGATCGCCCTCGGAGATTGGATTTCAGCATGGGTATTTGCTGGCGGCGGAGATTGTCGACGCTTTCGATGTCGTCAAGTTGATAGACATCCGCGAGTCGCACCGCGACTGGGCGTTCTTCCGCCAAGCGGCAAGAGACATGCTTTGGCCGCACATCGATGCCGAATATCGGCAGGAATTGCAGGGCATCGCCGATGGGCTGAAAGCGCACGGCATGGAACTCGATGTTTACGACGTGGTTGCGCTCAACGCGATGGAAGAGTTGCCCGACTATTACGTGCCGTGGCTGAACAAACGGCAGAGCGGGCCGAAGGCGGCAAGCCCCAAGCCGCCGGGTAAGTGCAGCGCGTTTATCGCGACCGGCAGCCAAACCAAAGACGGCCAGATCGTGATCGCGCACAACGACTGGTCGAGCTATGCCGAGGGCGAACGCTCCGTCATTATTTTCGATATCGTCCCCGAGCGCGGCAATCGCATCTTGATGGATGGTTTTCCGGGAGTGATCACCAGCGACGACGACTTCGGCATCAATGCCAGCGGCATCATGATCGCGGAAACGACCATCACCCAGTTCGAGGGCTGGGATCCAAATGGCAAGCCCGAGTTCATGCGTTCGCGTAAGGCGCTCCAGTACGCCAATTCGATCGACGACTATGTGCGCATCATCAAGGAAGGAAACAATGGCGGCTACGCCAACGACTGGTTGATCGGCGACCGCAAGACGGGAGAAATCGCCTACCTCGAACTGGGACTGAAAAACACGCCCTTGTCGCGCACCAAAGACGGCTACTTTGTCAGCGCGAATTTTGCCAGCGACCCGAAGCTGATCCGCGAGGAAACCAAGTTCGATCCGAAGGATGCGTCCACATCTCCGAATGCGCGACACACGCGCTGGGAAGAGCTGATGCAAGAGTCGAAGGGGAAAATCGACGTGGAAATGGCCGAGCGGTTTTTGTCGGACCACCACGACAGCTTCGATAATAAAGAACAGCCCAATGAGCGCACGTTGTGCGGCCACGTGGATGCATCGCCGCGCGGCGTGAAGCAATGGGACATGAACCCCTACGACCCGGGAGGCGCGGTCCAGGGCAAAGTCACCGACAGCAAGATGGCCGCCAGCATGAGCCTGCGGGCGCGGGCCGGCCATCCGTGCGGGGCCGACTTTGTGGCCAAGGATTTCCTGGATCGGCATCCCGAGTACTCCTGGCAGAAGCCGCTGCTTCGCGACATGAAGGCGGGGCCGTGGACAACATTCAGCGCCGGACAGAAGGGGCCGTAGCTAGCGCATTTTTCGAAATGGTGTAACAGGGAGAACTTTGTCCCGAAGGGACAATTGAAAATAGCCCGGCGCTTTAGCGCCGGGAATCATTGTGGCACTCAAGCCTTGTCCCGTAGGGACGACTGCGGTCCGCATTCTATACCAAATCGAGAAATGTTTTAGACGGCGGCGCGCTCCTGTAAAGCGGCCGCCACCGCGCGCAGCATATCGCCGGCGGGAGCCGGCTTACCCGTCCAGATTTCAAACTGCCGAGCGGCTTGCTGCACAAACATTTCAATTCCCGGAATGACGGCGATTCCCTTGGCCCGCGCCACCTGCAGCAGGCGCGTCTCGACCGGATCGTACACCATGTCGAAGACCACGCGCGCCTGGATCTCCTCGTCCTTGAGCGGGCAGTCCCGCGTGTTCCCCATGCCCACCGGAGTGGCGTTAACGATCGCATCGAAAACGATCTTGCCGAGGCCGGCGCGTGGGATACTGTGCGCCTTAGCTTGCCGCGCCAGTTTCTGCCCCTTGGCCGAAGTGCGGTTCCATATCCAGACTTCCGCGCCGCGCTCTTTGAGCCCGAAGACGGCGGCGCGCGCCGCGCCTCCCGCGCCCAGCACCAGGACTTTTGCGCCTTCGATGGCCAGTCGCTGCTCCAGCGGACGAACGATGCCGGCGATATCGGTATTGAATCCGTACAGCTTGCCTTCCTGTCCGCGGACCACCGTATTGCAGGCGCCGATTTTCGCCGTGTGCGCGTCCGTGTTATCGAGATAGGGAAGGATGGCCTGCTTGTAGGGCATGGTGATGCTGAGGCCGTGCAACGGTATCTCGCGCGCGCAGTGGATGAGGTCCTTGAGCGTTTTGGCGTGGAGAGGAAGATAAACGGCGTTCACGTTCTCGCGGCGCAGCGCCGTATTCATGATCACGGGCGAGAGCGAATGCCCGATGGGATCGCCGGCGACTCCATAAATGCGCGTGGCGGCGTCGACTTGATCGATGCGGTAGGTCCCGTGCAAGTCCCCCGCGCTCACCTGGCCGGGCGCGGTCTTCAGATCGGCGTTTACCGCGCCAAAGGTAAACACGCTCCCGGCGCGCACGCTGAGCACGCGGCTGATGATGCCTTGCTCTCCCATGCACAATCCGATCAACGGATGCTGGTCGCTCTCGGTCTGCACAAACTTCATCATGGCCACGTTGTCGGAGAGCGTAGTCGCGGTGCTGACAACTTTGTAGAAGTCGGCCGGGATCTTCAGCATTTTCGCGAGCGTCTCCTCGAGGTGGCGCGTGCCGTGGAAATCGTGGGACGAAACGATCAGTCCGGCGCGGCTGCGCAGGCGCGCAATCGCTTCCGGCTTCGCTTTCAGCGCGCTCTCGATTTCCACATCGACAATCTGACAGCCCGCCGCCTGCGCCTTACCGAGCACTTCCAATTGCGCAGCGAGCGAGCCTTTGTACTTGCCGCCGCTCGCGGCGCGGCGGCAGGTAGCTATGGCTGTGACGTACTGGTGGGTTTCAAGAAAACGATGGATCTTCGTAAGCGCGGCCAGGGGCTGCTTGAGGTAGTCCAGACGAAACTCGAGGAACGGGTTGTCCCGCGCCATGGACTCAGCCGTATCCAGCATCTTTTCGGCCGTGTCGCCGCTCAACGCCAGACAGACCCTGGGCAAGCGCCTAGGCAGAAGACGGGGCTCGATAGTGGAAGAAGTAGCCAACGCCATTTGTTTTCAACGTCGGCGAGATATTACAAGGGTACACGCTCAGATGCAACAATTAAGGTTGCCCCGCCACCCAGAAAACACTTTGGGAGCACGCCGGCTCAACACCCTCGTAACCTTGACCCCACCCCATACGCTTGTTACTTTTCGACTGTAACCCTTGTATTCCGAAAGGGATAGCCGGGAGAGCCCGGGAAGGGCAAGAAGTCGGAGGTAAGATGCAGAAAACAGGATTGTTATTGCTACTGACGATGACGGCGACCCTGGCCCTGGCCCAGCAACCGCTGATACCGGCCACACCCAATGCGTCCGGCATCGTCGAAACGGCGGTCAACGTACCCTTTGTGCGCTTCCAGACGCCTACCGCGTCCGACCTTTACTGCGCCGGATTTCTCTCCAAAGACCGGCTTCCCGACGCCAACTACGTCAATGGCGGCCTACAGTCGCCGCACTCCACCAAATTCGGGACTGGCGAACTGGTTTATCTTGCCGGGAGTGGCTACCAGGCGGGACAACTGTATTCGATCATCCGCGAAACGCGGGACATCAACGAGTACGAAACCTATCCTGGGCAAAGAAAAATACTGGCTGCCGCGGGCCGCCCTTACGGAGAAATTGGCAGGGTCCGTGTAGTCGATACGCGCAGTCACAGCGCCATCGCCCAGGTGGAACTCAGTTGCGATCCCATCAATCCCGGAGATCTCGCCGTGCCGTTCGTCGAAAAACAGCCGGTTACCTTCCGCATGCCCACTCATTTCGACCGCTTCGCTCCGTCCAACGGAAAGCTCAGCGGACGGATCGTGCTCGCCAAGGACTTCGACAGCATCCTCGGCACGGGCATGAAACTTTATATGAACATGGGCTCGAACCAGGGCGTAAAGGTGGGGGACTATTTCCGCGTCGTGCGTTCCTACACCGCCGATTTGGAAGATCCGGTGGATTCGATCTCCTTCAAAGCCAGGATTGCGGAAGACACGCAGCTGCGTCCGCCTTCGGTTGAGGCCAATCGCTTCACAAAAAGCACCGGACCGAACATCCATGTCGGCGATCTGCCCCGGCGCGCCGTGGGTGAAGTCGTGGTCCTGGGAGTGACTCCGACCTCATCGTCCGCCATGGTCGTCTTCGCGCTCGAAGATGTGTACGCCGGAGATACCGTGGAACTGGACGAACAGCCGTAAGAGAACGCAACCATTTCATCGCCACTGGGGGAGAGCGAATCTCCCCTTTTTCTTTTGGTGCGCCCGGCAGGGGGCACTCACTTGGAGGTGCAAGTCCTCTACACACCCGGCAAGGGGAAGTGTTAGCCGAACGGCAAGGGTGTCCGTCGCGAGGCGGAATCTGGAGGAAGCTGTAGGCAAAACGCTGGCCTGACGAACAGGAAGCGGATAGAGGCGGCGCGGCGGGGTGAGCAGGCCAATCGATGCAAAGCCCGATTCTTGCACGGAACGCCGTGACGTAGATCCGACAGGCATAAGCGGGAAGGTGAGTGCGTCATACCCGGGGAGATCTGCCATGTTGTCTTGAGTGACTGAGAGCGTCGAGAGGCGCCCTGATCCCATGGCAGAAGTCAGCCGAGGCCATAGTAGCTGCCTGTTCGGAGCGAAGGGCCGAACCTGTCACGAGCGGATAGAGGACTATCTCTCTGACTGGTTGGACAGAAGCCTTGCAAGAGGGCTTGTTACGGAGGTAGGGGCCGGAAGTCCCGACGACCATAACCAGTGTCCAGAGACCAGCAGGCGAATGGTCAACGAGACGAAGCTCACACCGGCAACGGAAGACAGGAACCGCCCGTTGCGGAACCGCACGGCGGGTGGTGTGGGAGGACGGCGAGGGTGACCTCGCCTCCTACCCGATCCCGTAGTGAACGAAGGTACAGCTTCCTGTAAAAACAATCACCTCTCAGTGCATTAGGTTGCCTCCCTGAAGGATTTCGATGGCTCGTTCCAAGGCCGCGTCTTTGCCTTGCCGGATATCGGAGACCGTCGGCGAGACTTTAACCTGCGGAGGAACGCCGACTCCTTCAAAGATTCTTCCATCGGGATATTCGACATCCTCCATCTCGATTCGCGCAGTGCCGCCGCCCGGCAGTTTGAATTCCACCCCATCTCCCGTGCTTCCGCCGGTCGTTTCACCCACCAAAGTGCCGCGGTGCATTGCATCGAAGAGGATGACAAAATTCTCCGCTGCGGAGAATGTAATAGCGCTCGTCAGAACGATGACCGGTTTCGAATAATAATGTGTGGGATCGGGTCTCGCCTCCCAGACAGATTCCTTAAACCATACCGCACCGCCGCCATTGAGACGATGACCTGGCTTGTAGTCCAGCGTTCGGCAACTAACACTAGGAAAGGGCTTGTCTGTCAGCATACTCAAAATGGCAATGCCGTTCATGTGGTTGCCGCCTCCATTCTTTCTCACATCCACGACCAGCGCCTTTGCCTGTGCGATGGTCGCAAAGTTGTCCCGCATCGTCTTCGCCCCAAGATCGTCCTCAAACTCGTTCACCGCTAGATATGCGATGTTTCCCGGCAGCATTTTGAATTGCACACGTTCATCCCCCGGCCATGTGCATTTTGAGGAGGCTTCGCAGTAGTGGTGCACAGACACGGATTTTGTCTCGCCATTTGCATCCCGGAGCATGAGCCGTACCGGGACCTCTTTGGGTCCTCTCAAAAGGAAATAATGGTAGAGACGGACGTTGCGGTCCTGTGGTGTAGAGCTGGATACATAAGGGGCAACGGCGCTCTCTGCGTATTCGCGCACGGGCTGACCGTCGATGGAGACGATCTCGGCACCCACGCGAATCCCCTGCGTCGCCAGCGCGGGGTCATAGACTCCGGTTACCAGGATCTTGTCCTCGACCAATTGTGTACCGAATGCCACTTTGCCATAGAAAGTGTCGCGTAACTCATCTGGGGGATAAACATTGGTGTGGCTGTTGCGAAGCGCGGCTGCGAAGCGCATCATCACACGGTAATAATCGGCTGTTGTCTGCGCCGCTCGGACTTGCGGCAGATACTCCATATACAGGCGATCCCAATCCATCTCCGGAAGGCGTTCGAAAAAGGGAAAGTTGAATCGCGCCTCTGACCAGAACTTCGACAAACCAGCGATCTTTTCATCTTCTGTCAGCACGGGTTTGTAAGGCGTTGCAATCGCCGGATCGTCCTTCCACAAGGCTTCTTCCTTGGTCTTGCGAGAGAGCAATTCTTGAAATTGCGGATCGTTGCGCAGCGAGGCCAGATCGGCATCATCGCGGATATGGTCTACTGAGACAGAGGTACGCAAATCGACTGCCTGTTTGAGCGTGGTAAGCGCTTGAGTCGACCGTCCTGTAAGCGCCTGATCGCACGCCAGATCGTAGAGTCTATCGGGCCAATCAGGCAATGCCGTGATCTGCGGATCGGCAGACAACTTCTCAAAAATCGCAGCGGCCTCCGCATAGGCGTGTTTTTCATAGAGCGACTCGGCTTGTGCCGATTGCTGTTGCAGAGTTTGTTCTGGGGTGGCGATTGCTGATTGCGCTAGACTGGATACTGAAATAAGACAGGTGATCAATAATGCAATGATCCATTTCATGCAGACGATAATCTCCAATTTATAGAACGAGGCTTGAGACCGTTTTATTCCCATCTTTTTCTTTGTACAAACACACGAAATGAGTTCCGAAGTTCAGGGAATTGCTGTCTTGATACGCTCTCTTTGTCAGCGGGGAACTTGCACATCGCCGTCGCCAAAAACCTCGGCCGTGAAAGCCTCGATGGTTGCGGTCTTACGCCAGGCATCCAGCGCCAAACCCGCCTTGCGGCAGGTTTGCCCCAGAAAAGTTTCCCGGTCCCAACCATATTCGACGGGGACCTGAGGCAACAACAGGCCGCGGCGAGCGCCGTCGGAGATGAGCAGTCCGTGGCGCCCGACTTCCACTGCCTCGGGATGAATCGGGAACAAACGGGAGAGCACGCTCAGAGAAATCTCGAGCTGGGGAGCTTCTTCCTTCGTCACCGGCAAGAAACGGGAATCTTCGAAAGCGGCGGCGCGGGCCGTTTCCGCCACGGCGCGATACAAAGGCGCGATCGCCGTGACATAGCCAACGCATCCCCGCAATTCACGGCGAGCTTCGCGATGCAACTCGCGATGGGCTTCGGGCCCGAGGCCGCCCGCCAGATCGCCGGTCAAATAAAGAGTAGTGAAGACCCCTCGCGGTTCCGACAACCCTGCGAGAGATGGGGGCGCGTCCGGCAAAGGCTGCCCCTCCAAATAGCCGAGAATCGACTGGTGCGCAATGCCGAGCAGTGTCCGGCGTTGTTCATGAGAAAGCTCGAGAGAAAATTCCGGCGACCGAAGCTGCGCCGCTTCGCGTGCGGCGGGACCCGCAGGCGGCGTTTCAGACGACCTGGACATCTCGTTTTCTCCGCCGGGAGAGGACAAACGCCCGCCGCCGCTTTTCCGATTTCCGGTCGATCCGCGACCAGAAGGCGACGAAGTAGTCGAGCGCCGAAACCAGCGAAAGCAGGACCATGAACCAGATGGCGAGCCAGGCGATCCAATACACCGGGAAAATGTAAATGCCATGCACCGGCCACTCGTGCCAGCGCCGCGCCAGTATCACGGCCACCACCGAAATAATTTGCACCAGCATCTTGAACTTGCCCAGTTCGCTCGCCTGGATCGTGAACCCTTCGGAAGCCGCAATCGAGCGCAGTCCGCTCACCAGAAATTCGCGCCCGATGATGACCACCGCCATCCAGGCCGGCACCAGCGCGGGATTGAACTGCACCAGCGCGATAAATGCGGCCGCGATCAGCAGCTTGTCGGCCAGCGGGTCGAGCAGCATTCCCATGGTCGTGATCTGCCCGCGCCGCCGCGCCAGATACCCGTCAATGCCGTCGGTGATCGACGCCAGGATGAAAACCGCCGAAGCCAGGATTTCCCGCTCCCCGCTCTGCTCGCTCGCGAAGCGCGGGCTGCAAAGGATCCAGATGAGCAGCGGGATCGCGGCGATCCGGGTAAGCGTGATGTAGTTGGGAAGGTTCACACAATGATTGCGTCAAGACCGCGGCTGCGATAATGAGATTATCCTCCACATCGGAAGACAAGGCAACGGACCGAAGGGCAGCGGGCTACTTTGAATTTTGATCCGGCTGGCGACCGTGGCATACTTGGGGTAGCGTAGAAGATTTGGTAGACCTCTGGGAAGCCTATGAGCAGCGGAGGGCGGAAAGAGCGGCATGACCTACGTTAAGTGCACCCTTGCGGGATTGTTGGCTGTACTTGCCGCAGCTATTCTGCTCGTCATCGTTGTAGTGGTCGGCATTTCGATCACGTCTCGGTCGTTGCAGTCGTCGCAGGCCGGGTCGGTCGGATGGGACCCAATTTCCCTTGCAAGGCCCTTCACTTGGCTCGTGGTGGTCGTAGGTATTTTCTTGGTCGGGTTCTTTTGGGAGTTTTATCGACTCAGGTCAAAGTAGCCCACTACCGACAGAAGGCCATCGTCCAAGAAGTTTAGGATGGCACCTCCAGAACACGTCCCCTTCTTGACCGCGGCAAACAATGAACAAAGAACAATGAAGTGGCGTGCATGAAGTGGCGTGCATGAAGAACAAACAACGCCCACTTATTACTTCTGCGCTTCTTTGTAGCCGGCGGCCTTCGCTTCGGATTCGGTCATGAACTTGCCCGCCTTGGTCTTGCCATACCAGCGGCCGCCCTTGTGATAGACGCCGCTTTCGGTATTGACCCAGACCTTGCCGCTGGCCTTGGCGGCGGCAATCTCCTGACTCGAAGCGGCACCACCGTCCTTCGCCGTAGTCTTGGGCGCAGCCGTGTTGCCCGCGGAAGCGGGCGCCGCTGAAGCCGCCGGGCTGGCCGCAGCCGCCGGTTTCGCGGCGGCGGCGGGTGCTGCCGCGCTCGCCTGCGCCTGCGCCAAAGCCGAAGCAATGGCGACCGTAAATATCAGACAGAAAGCAACCATCCACAGAGTAAGTTTGCTTTGGGAGTGATTCATATTTCCTCGCATCTTTCGTAATTTGTCATCCTGAGCGAAGCGAAGGACCTGCTGTTCGCCGCAAAGTGCAGATCCCTCGCTTTGCTCGGGATGACAATTCATGAACGGTGTCGCTTATGCACTGCTCCGGACCCGGCCTTCACCAAAGGCTCCTACGCATAGATCCCGCGCTGCCGGATCGTGTATGCCACCCGGTCGATGGCCAGCATATACGCGGCGATCCGGTTGTTCACCCCATGCTTTTCCGAGTACCGGACAACATCGTCGAACGCCGTATCCATGATGTCCCGCAGATGCTCGTTCACCACCGCTTCCTTCCAAAAGTAGCCCTGCCGGTCCTGCACCCACTCGAAGTAAGACGTAGTAACTCCGCCTGCGTTGGCTAGAATGTCGGGAATCACAAACACTTTCTTCTCGGCCAGAATATCGTCGGCCGCAGCCGTCGTCGGTCCATTCGCGCCCTCGGCCAGCACCTTGCATTTCACCCGGTCCGCGTTCTGGCTGGTGATCACGTTCTCCGTCGCCGCCGGAACCAGAATGTCGCAATCCACCAGCAACAGCTCCGCCGGATCGTACGCCTCGGCTCCCGGGAACCCGTGGACGCTGCCATTGCGCTGCCGGAATTCCCACAGCGCCTTCATGTCGATGCCGTTCTTGTTGTACAGCCCTCCGCCCACCTCGACAATGCCAATGACTTTATATCCCGCTTGCGCCATCAGCAGCGCTGCGTTCGATCCCACGTTGCCGAAGCCCTGTACGATTACGCGGGTAGCGGTCCGATTCAGAAGCAATTTCTCGATTGCCTTTTCGCAGACCATCAGCACGCCGCGCCCCGTGGCCTCGCGCCGTCCGCGCGATCCTCCAATATTGATCGGCTTGCCGGTGACGACCGCCGTGACCGTCTGGCGCGCGTGCATGGAATACGTGTCCATGATCCACGCCATCGTCTGTTCGTTCGTGTTCACGTCGGGCGCCGGCACGTCTTTCTCCGGCCCTATGAAATCGAACAGCTCGGCGGTGTAGCGCCGCGTCATGCGCTCCAATTCGCCCTGCGACATTCTGTGCGGATCGCAAATGATCCCGCCCTTCGCCCCGCCGAACGGAATATTCACCACCGCGCACTTCCATGTCATCCAGCTCGCCAGCGCCCGCACTTCGTCCAGGTTTACGTCCGGCCCATAACGCAGTCCGCCCTTCGCCGGCCCGCGCGCAATCGAGTGCTGCACCCGGTATCCGGTGAACACTTCCACCCGCCCGTCGTCCATCTGCACCGGGATGTGAACGATAATTTCGCGGCTTGGACTCTGCAAGACCTTCCACAGTCCTTCGTTGAGGTTCAGTTTCTTCGCGGCCAGGTTGAAGCGGGCGGCTTGTGCCTGCCAGGGATTGGTTTCCTGTTCAAGGTCCACAGTATGCATAAAATTCTCCGTAGAATTGCGATTGCGATTGCGACCGGCCACCCAAGTCGGGCAAGCTTCGCAAAGTATATTTCCCGTCCGCAGCCTAGGCAAGCGCTGGAGTGTCAAAAAGGAACATGTATTTTGTCATCACAGTCATGTATACTCAATGTGTATACACGGAGGTGACACGATGCCGACGGCAGGAACAAAAACCAGGAGAACCCGCGATGAAACCATCAATCTGCGCGCCACCCGGCGCCAAAAATCGCTGATCGACCGCGCAGCGGACGCGCTCGGCCGCAACCGCTCGGATTTCATGCTTGAAACTGCCTGCCGCGAAGCCGAAACCGTTTTGCTCGACCGCCGCTATTTCGCCCTGTCGAGCGAGGAATTCAAACGCTTCACATCCATGCTCGATAAGCCTCCGGCAAGCAACCCGAGGCTGCGGCGGCTTATGAAAACGAAAGCGCCCTGGGAACAATAAACTGGAGGCAACAAGAATGAACCGCAGCGACCAACCGCCAACAGCCCGTGCTGCAAGGGCAGGTTCGTATCAGGGCATGCCTTCAGGCATGCCGTCAGTACTGCATTGTGAAAGCGCCTTTAGGCGCTGAGGTTGAAGATTGGATCCTCATCGCTCACCGCTGACCGCGCCCGAGAATCTGTGCGCCGAACACGATCTCTCGGAATTCGCCAGCGGAGAGCCGTCGCTCGACGACTGGCTCCGCCGGCGCGCACTGCAAAACGAGGAAAGCGGCGCTTCCCGCACCTACGTGGTCTGCGCCGGACGGCAGGTAGTTGGCTACTATGCCCTGGCGGTTGGCGCCGTGGCCCATGCGGAAGCGCCGGGCCGCGTGCGGCGCAACATGCCCGACCCCGTGCCGGTTATGATTGTTGGACGGCTGGCCGTCGACAAAGATTTTCAAGGGAGAAAGATCGGGCCGGCCCTCCTGCGCGATGCCGTGTTGCGTACGTTGCAGGCTGCCGAAATAGCCGGCGTCCGTGCCATCCTTGTACATGCAATTTCCGAGCGGGCACGCAAGTTCTATGAAGACTGCGGGTTCACTCCATCCCCGATGGATTTGATGACTCTGATGATCACGGTGGCGGAAGCGGTGAAGGCGTTTGTTGGCAAGGACGCGAAGTAACACAACCGCATGCCCATCGAGCCCCTGACTCAGCAAGCCCATTTGTGCGATGCTACACACTGGTGTTACACGCTCATGATCCGTCCCGGCTACAAAGAGTTCCTGTGCATGGCGCGAGGCGCAACGCTGGTTCCGGTGGTGAAGTCCATCTCCGCCGACCTGCTCACGCCGGTTTCCGCTTTTCTCGCCGTCTCCGACGGAGAGCCCGACGCTTTCTTGCTCGAATCGGTCGAAGGCGGAGAAAAAGTCGGCCGCTACACGTTTCTCGGCGTGCGTCCGTTTCTGCGCCTGGAATCGCGCGGCTCCGAGATCACAATCGAACGCAGCGCCACGAAGAAAATCGACCGCCGCGCCGGAAATATTTTTGACGTTATCAAGGAACTCTTGCATCAGCATCGTCCCGCGACGATGGAAGGCCTGCCTCCGTTCACCGCCGGCGCCGTCGGCTATTGCGCCTATGACATCGTGCGCCAGCTCGAAAACATCGGCGAGCGCGCCTCCGACGACCTCGACGTTCCCGACTGTGTGCTGATGTTTTTCGACCGCGTGCTCGCCTTCGACCACCTGCGTCACCAGATCCACATTGTCGCGTCGGCGGACGTGACGCGCGAATCGCCTAAAACCGCCCCCAAGGCGGCCTACGACCGCGCCGTCAAAGACATCGCCCGCATCGAAGAAAAACTCGCCACCGGATGGAACCCGGGTAGCCAAGATAACCGAGGGTACCCCACTCATTCGCGTTTTTTGCGAATGAGTGGGCATGACGCGAAGTCAAAGCTGGAGAAGTTAAATATGAAGGTGCGGCCGCGCACTCCGAAGCCGAAGTTCCTCGAAAGCGTCCGCCGCGCCAAAGACTACATCGCCGCTGGCGACATCTTCCAGGTAGTGCTGTCGCAGCGCTGGGATTTCGAGCCCGGAGTCGCTCCCCTCGATCTCTACCGCGCCCTGCGCACCGTGAATCCCTCGCCATACATGTACTTTCTCCGCATCGGTGGTAGTTCCTCCGTGCCCCTCCGTGCTCCCCGTGGTTCAAGCTCTTTTTATGCGTCAGCACAAACCTCGACCAAGAACGTAATGCACGTCCTGGGCTCGTCTCCCGAAATGCTGGTGCGTGCCACGGGACGCAAGCTTGAATATCGTCCCATCGCTGGAACGCATCCCCGTGGGTGCGACGAAGCCGAAGACGCGGCGCTCGAACAGAAAATGCTTGCCGACGAGAAAGAGCGCGCCGAGCACGTTATGCTCGTCGATCTAGGCCGCAACGACCTGGGCCGCGTCAGCGAGTACGGGTCGGTAAAAGTTCGCGACCTGATGTACGTCGAGCGCTACTCGCACGTCATGCACCTGGTTTCGGCGCTCGAAGGACGGCTGCGCCCTGAGCTGAATGCGATGGACGCCTTCGCCGCTTGTTTCCCCGCCGGGACCCTGAGCGGCGCGCCCAAGGTTCGAGCCATGCAGATCATCGAAGAGCTGGAGCCAACGCGCCGCGGCGTCTACGGCGGTTCCGTCCTCTACGCCGATTTTGCCGGCAATCTCGATTCCTGCATTGCGATTCGAACTCTGCTCATGAAAGGCAAAAAAGCCTACCTGCAAGCGGGCGCGGGAATCGTGGCCGATTCCGTTCCTCAGCGCGAGTTCGAAGAGACGGAGAACAAAGCCCGGGCCGTCTTGCGGGCAGTGGAAATGGCGAGGGGCGGTGAATAGTGGATAGGAATGATTTCATAAATCGGTTACGAGGATCAGTGAAAATGATGAATACATCGACCATGAGAAGTACCCGATCGCTCTTGTGCAAATGGACACTCATCTTATTAGTTGTGCTGGCAATTGAGCCAGCGTCGTCGGGGCAGGTGCGGCCGCCAGCAGTACCTCTTGTGGCGCACAACCCCTATTTCAGTATCTGGTCGATGGCCGACAAGCTTACCGACCAAGATACGAAGCATTGGACGGGAGTCGATCAGCCACTTACTGGTTTGATACGCATCGATGGCAGCGCGTATCGATATATGGGCGAGGGGCCATCGCCCGACCTGCCGGCGATGCGGCAAATATCCATAAAAATAGAAGCCACACGCACGACCTATCTCTTCGACGCAGCGGGAGTGCAACTCGAGTTGACGTTTTTCACTCCGGCGTTTCCCGAAGATCTAGAGATACTATCGCGCCCGGTCACTTATCTGACATGGCATGTTCGCGCAAACGATGGCAAGAAACACGAGGTGTCCGTTCTGCTGGATCTCGACCCGCGCATAGCCGTCGACAAAGACTATGAACCCGTGGTCTGGGGCCGATCCCGCGCCGGATCGCTCACCGTGCTCAACGTAGGATCGCAAGAGCAGCGAGTGCTCGCCCGCTCAGGAGACGATCTGCGCGTCGATTGGGGCTATTTCCATCTGGCCGTCCCTGAAGGCCAGCACGCAGCCCTGGCGAATGCCTCCGGCGCGATGGAGAGTTTTCTGCATTCGAGCACGTTGCCCACAGCCGACAATCTCGATATGCCCGCGAGGGCGGGAGACGCGGCCCACTTAGCGGTGCTCCTGCCGGCGAGCGTTATGGCATCGCAGGACGCGGAAATGCACGTGCTCCTGTCCTATACCCAAGGGTTTGCGATTGAGTACATGCAACGCAGGTTGCATGAGTTTTGGCAGCGAAACGGACAGCCGGTCGAACAAATGCTCGAAGCCGCGGAGACGCAGTACGCGGCGTTAACGGAGCGCGGCCGGCGATTTGACGGTGAGCTGCGGGCCGCCCTGGAACATGCGGGTGGAAAAGAATATTCCGATCTTGCAATTCTCGCTTATCGCCAAACCCTTGCCGCTCACACCCTCGTGGCCGACTTGGATGGTGCGCCGCTACTGTTTCCCAAAGAGAATTTCAGCGGCGGCTTCATTTCAACCGTGGACGTGCTCTATCCTTCAGCGCCTTTCTTTTTATTTATGAATCCAGCGTTGTTGGAAGCGCAGTTAAAACCGGTGTTGGACTACGCGATGTTGCCCCGCTGGAAATTTCCTTTTGCGCCGCACGACCTCGGGATGTTTCCGCTAGCCGCTGGCCAACTCTACGGCGGTGGCGAGCAAAGTGACGACGACCAGATGCCGGTGGAAGAAAGCGGAAATCTTATTATTTTGGTGGCAGCCCTGGGGCGCGCTCAAGGGAACTGGCACATGGCCGAACAATACTGGCCATTACTTACTAAGTGGGCCGACTATCTCACGCAAAAGGGATTGGACCCGGAGAACCAACTTTCTACCGACGATTTCGCCGGACACTTAGCTCACAATGCCAATCTTTCTATTAAAGCGATCGAAGGGCTGGGGGCGTATGCGGCCATGGCGCAAGGGTTGGGCAAAACGAGCGAGGCGGCGAAGTTCGCCGCACTCGCGAGAAAAATGGCCCGTGAGTGGGAGGTTATGGCGAAAGATGGAGACCACTATAAGCTGGCCTTTGATGCGCCGGGAACCTGGAGTCAGAAGTATAACTTGGTGTGGGACCAGCTTCTGGGACTGGATCTATTCGATCCGAATGTGAAACGGACGGAGTTGAGTTTCTACACAAAGCATATAAGTAAGTACGGCCTGCCGCTGGATAACCGGAAAGACTACACCAAGCTCGATTGGGAGATTTGGACGGCGACCTTGGCCGAAACTTCGGGCCAATTCGAGCAGTTTATGGCGCCGATTGCCAAGTGGATAAACGAAACACCATCCCGTGTTCCACTTACGGATTGGTATGACACAACGTCTGGTCAACAGACGGGATTTCAGGCAAGGTCTGTGGTGGGAGGTGTATTTGTCAAAGCTCTTGCCGACGCTGAAGTTGTAAAAGAATGGCAAGCATTCTTGCGCAAAGACAGCGTTGCAGCGAAAGAATCTGTCGTTCGGCAATAGAACGGGATGGGGGTGCCCCTCCAAGCTCAACTTGGGCGCGGAGTTTCGCCGGTTCCGCTATTCGCTATCCATCTGTCCGCAGGAAATTCGCAATCATCTGCTTTCCTGCGCCGGTCAGCACGCTCTCGGGATGAAACTGAACGCCCTCTACAGGAAATTTCTTGTGCCGCAGGCCCATGACGACTCGCGTTCCGTCTTTGTCGAACGTCCACGCGCTGACTTCGAGGTCGTCAGGCAGCCCGTCTTCGGCGACGATCAGCGAGTGGTAGCGGGTCGCGGTCATCGGCGAAGATAAGCCTCGGAAAATGGTCTTGCCATCGTGCTCGACCTGGCTGGTTTTGCCGTGCATCAGGTTTTTCGCGCGCACCACTTGCCCGCCGAAAGCCGCGCCAATCGCCTGGTGTCCCAGGCAGACGCCGAGCAGCGGCACTTGATATGGAACTCGGCCCGCGAAGTGCCGGATCAATTCGATGCTGATGCCAGCTTCCCGCGGAGTACAGGGTCCGGGAGAAACCACTATGCGCTCGGGATGCATCGCTTCGATCTCCCCGACGGTCACTTCGTCGTTGCGGCGGACCTCGACCCGTGCGCCCAGTTCTCCCAGGTACTGAACAAGGTTGTAAGTGAACGAATCGTAGTTATCGAGGACGAAGACCACGAGTTTATTGTAGCCGCTAATCGGCTTCTTCTTGACAGGCTGGCCGCGAATTGCCATGCTTACAGGCGATTGGCGGCAAGTCTTTGATATTTTGAAACCTTGCAACCTTGAAACCTTGTTTTTAGAGGAGATCCGATGTCCGAAACGCAGCCGGAAGAAAACGATAAGCGGGCCACCCGGCGGTTCGCGCTTCGTCTGCCCGTAAGCGTCCGTTACGGCGAGGGTGTGCCGGAGCACGCGGCGCAGACCCGCGACGTCAGCGCGCGCGGCATCTGCTTCTACATCGATTCGGGCGTCCAGGCCGGCTCGGCGATCGATTTCACGCTGACCCTGCCGCCCGAGATCACGCTGACCGAAAGCATCCGCGTGCGCTGCAAGGGCCGCGTGGTGCGTGTCGAAGGGGACAGTTCCGCGAGCAAGATCGCGGTTGCGGCCGTCATCGACGAATACGAGTTCCTCGCCGACTCGCCATAGGCCGCGCGCTTTTTCCAGGCGGCTTTTTTCACCGGCCTCCGGGTGGTATGTTGGCTGTAACACTCGAGTGCTTCCGTGAAAAATTTCCCGCCCAATCCTGCGTCGCGGCAACCACGATTTCGCCACGATTGGCTCGCGGATTTGCGCGCGGATTGGCGTACGCTGTTCGCGGTAGGAATGCTTCTTCTCGCCGGATCGCCGTGCCTCCTTTCCCAAACGCCGGTTCAGCCTGTGGCCAAGCCCGCTCCGAAGCCTGCCGCTTCCGCTGTTGCGAGCAAGATTGCCGCGGACAAGATTGCGGTCATCAAGAGCTTCCGGATTGTCCAGGAAAAAGACGGCCCGGCGGTTGAAATTCTTTCGACCAAACCGCTCGTTCCTTCCATCCGGGCGATCGCCGGCCCCGACCGGCTGGTAATCGATCTGCCCAATGCGCGGCTGGAAGCGCTGCACAAGCGCATCAGCGTCGAGGCCGATCGAATCGCCGCGATACGCGCCGACCAGTTTCAACAGGATCCGCCGGTTGCCCGCGTGGTCGTCGATCTGCTCGCACCGCGCCCCTACACTTGGGATGCCGCCGGAAACCGCCTGGTCGTGCATCTTGGCAAAAATCCCACAGAGGCAGAGACAGAGGCAAAGGCAAAGACTTCGCCGTTTGAACCTCCCACCGTTACCAGCCTCCTGCCCGCTCCGCCACCGGTCGTCTCGGAGGTGCGCGCAGCCGGCCCCCTCGCGATCGGCGAAAATAACGCAGCCGCGGGCTCTGCGATCGCGGCCGGACCCGATACCGCCGTCCTCCGCTTGTCGAGCGGCGGCGAATTGTATGTGTGTCCGGGTACGACCGTGTCGGTCACTCCGTCCGAGAACCGGCACAACTTGATGATCGGCATGAACACGGGCGCGCTCGAAGCCCACTTCGTTCTCGACGCTTCTTCGGATTCCGTGATGACCCCGGACTTCCGCATCCTTCTGGTGGGGCCGGGGGAATTTCACTATGCCATCAGCGCCGATAATCGGGGCAATACCTGCGTGCGCGCGCTGCCCGGAAACACCGCGTCGGCGATCGTCACCGAACTGCTCGGCGATCGCACGTATCAGGTCAAGGCAACCGACCAGCTCGTATTTCGTTCCGGACAGCTTGATCGCGTGGATATGGCAGTGCCGTTAGAGTGCGGATGTCCGCCGCCGCGCGAAGCTCTGCCGCGGGCGACGATCAATCCGCCTACCGAGAGCCGAGCGCCAGCCGGAGCCCTGCCGCCCGTGGACCGAAACCCAGCGCCGGTTGCGGAGACGGCCCACGCGGAAAGCGCGCCCGCGCCTGCCCGAGCGGCGTCTCCGCTCGATGCTTCCCTGGCGCCGAACGAACTGCACGTGCAAGTAGAGGCGCCGTTCGTGTTTCACGCGACCGGCCCTCCGCCCGCGCCGGTTGAGGATGTGCGCGCACTGCCGCTCGATTCGCGTCCAACGGCTGCGCTGCCTTTGGCCGCTCCGCTTCCGCCGCCCGCGAACGAAACGGCGAAGCCGGCCGCCACGGAAACGGCATCGGCGCATCGCGCGCCGGTGCGCGGCTTCTTCAGAAAACTCGGCGGATTTTTTGCCGCGATCTTCCGCTGACCTGGGTATATCTCTGTAGACAGGGGGGTAAGACTGGAGTATGATGATCCCCACTTTCACGGTCTTGGGGCATAACTCAACTTCGGAGGATTCCGATGAAACATCCGGTCGGGTTCTGGCCGCTTCTCGTCGTCGGACTCATGGTAACGGCAGCCTGTGCTCAAATCCCCTATCCCAACCCGATCAATCACGTGGTCATAATCGACCAGGAAAACCGCACTGTTGACAACCTATTCGGCAGCAATTCGCCGAACAACCAGTACTACCTTCCCGGCCTGGTTTTCTCCACCACGGGTCAGGCCTACACCATCGCGAAAAAGATAAAGACCGTGTTTTCGGTGCAGGCCTTCCCCGTTCCACTAGGATCGAATGCCCCAGACAGCGTCCCAGCCTACGCGTACGATCCTGGCCACGGCCATGGGTCGTGGGTATCAGCCTGCGATGCTCCGGTCAAAACGGATCCAAGCAATACTTGTGCCATGGATGGATTTAACCACGTTGAGGTTGATTGCAACCCCGGGACCAAGACCCAGGGATGCCCGCCTCCTTATCCCACGTATGCCTACGTCCAATATAGCGACGTGGTTCCCTACTTCCAAATTGCTTCCCAGTACGGTTATGCCAACTACTTTTTCCAGACCAACCAAGGAGAGAGCGCCCCCGCACATCAGTTCATCTTCGCAGGCACTTCACAGCCGGGGAACGGGCCAGAACCGACTTGGTTCGTCGCCAACGATGATAGCAATAACACCGGCCCCGGCGGGTGCTTGGCAAGCCCCAGCACCACCGCACCCTTAGTCAACCCAGCCACACTGGACTTGAAAACCAAGACATTTCCCTGCTATGACCATGACACTATGGCCGATGTTTTTGCCGCTTCCAGTACTCCGATTACGTGGACGTATTACACACCCGGCCAAGGCTCTATTTGGTCCGCTCCCGATGCGATCCAGTCAATCTGCATCGTGTCGGGAGGTATTTGCACGGGGCCATACTGGACTCAAGGAGCGTCGAACGGATTCGTCAACATTCACCCACCCGACGTGCTGAACGACATTGCCGCTTGCCATCTGAGTCAGGTGAGCTGGGTCATTCCCGCTGGTTCTGAGTCCGACCATCCCGGAGAAAACAACGGTTCCGGACCCTCTTGGGTTGCTTCCATCGTCAATGCGATTGGCAACAGCGCTTGCACTGATGTGGTCACTGGCCAGACTCTCACCTATTGGCAGGACACCGTGATCCTCATCACCTGGGACGACTGGGGAGGCTGGTACGACCACGTTGTGCCGCCGCCCCTTCCTGCCAATGCCCCGGCCATCGTTTCTTCCTCTGCCTACGGCTTCCGCGTCCCCTTGCTGGTTGTCTCCGCCTATACGCCGCCGGGAACCGTCTCCAACGTAATGGGCGAGGACTTCGGCACCCTGCTCAAGTTCACGGAGGAAATTTTCAACCTCGGGAACATTCAGCCTGGCGGCCTAGGGGCCTTTGCCGATAGCTGGTCGAACGGCGATCTCTCCGAGTTCTTCCAATTCGGCCAGCCGCCCAATACATTCCAGAGCATTCAGGCTCCGCTTTCGGCGAAAGTTTTCCTCGATCCCAAGCATCCCATCGAGCCGCCCGACAACGACTAAATAACAACGACGAACCAAGTTAGGGACCGCTAACTAAATGACTCAAGCTCCCATCCTTCGCCACCGCGCGAAGGATGTGGCTGCATCTTCAGCGGAAAATCTCGCCGCCTGCGAAGAGAACGATATTCCGAACTTCGCCGTGAGAATCCGAGCTCATAGCGCAGCCGGGCCCGCGATCGGACAGCCGCCTGAGGTTGTTGAGCGTTCCCGTTTTGCTGTATGGGGAAGGCAGGAACGGGCGGGACACGGTTTTACAGCATGCGTGAAAAGTCGATTTTTGCTCTTGATTTTGGGTGGCGCAGCGCTTTAGCGCTGCGATAAGTGCATTATTTTGAATGCGGCTTTAGCCGCTGAGGTCGCGGTTTTTGCTCGGAAACAACTTTTTCCGCAGCCTCTTTAGCCGCCGAGGGCGTGCACTCCACACAATTACGAGAAATGCCCAAAGATTTTTTCAGCGCCGCTCGGACGCGGCCGGCGCTCCGCCTTCGTAGTAAGTCTCGGAGCCGTCATCGAGAGTTTTTCCTTTTTCGCTAAAGATGGGGTTGCGGACGATGCCCGTGTGTTGCAGCGCAAACTGTAGCGTGGTGTGGAGCACTCCTAGCCCGTAGTGCACGCTGCGCCGGAAATTGATGGTAGACGCTTCCTCGAAATACTTGGTCGGGCACGAAACCTCGCCGATGCGGTAGCCGAAGTAAACGCATTGCGCCAGCATCTGATTGTCGAAAACGAAGTCGTCGCTGTTTTCCGCGAGCGGCAGGCGGGTCAGCACGTCGCGGCTGAAGGCGCGATAGCCGGTGTGATACTCGGAGAGCTTGACGCGCAGAAACAGGTTCTCAAAAGCGGTGAGCAGGCGGTTGGAAATGTATTTGTAAAGCGGCATGCCTCCGCGCAACGCCGTGCCGCCAATGATGCGCGAGCCCAGCACCACGTCATAAACGCCGTAGGCGATCATGCTGGCCATGGCGGTCGCGAGCCGCGGCGTGTACTGATAATCGGGATGCACCATGATGACGACGTCGGCGCCGGCGGCCAGCGCTTCGCGGTAGCAGGTCCGCTGATTGCGGCCGTAGCCGTAGTTGCGGTCATGGACGAAGCACTGCAAGCCCAGCCGGTGGGCGACTTCAACCGTGCGGTCGGTGCTGTGGTCGTCGACCAGAATGCGGATATCGACCAGCTCGGGCAATTCCCGGACCGTCGCTTCCAGCGTCTTTTCCGCGTTGTATGCGGGGAGCACGACGGCAATGCGTTTGCCGTTGATCATGCGGCGTCTTCCTCGATGGACTCAGTGCATCATAAACGGAAACGCGAAGTTCTGCCGCAGCGATCTGCGAGTGGAGGGACGGGAGTCCTCGCCCGTCGAAGCTCGTGTAGGGACGGCCGCCCTCGGCCGTCCAAGCCGAGCGCAGTTCGGCCACTGCTCGCCGCCGTTCATCCATTGACCAGATTCATCATGTGCTCCGGATAGCGCATTCCCGCAGCCGCGCCCGCCGGAAACACTTCGTTCAGCCGCCGCAGATCGTCCGGCGTCAATTCCAAATCCACCGCCGCCGCGTTTTCCTCGAGATACTTGCGCCGCTTCGTGCCCGGAATCGGAACAATATCTCCGCCTTGCGCCAGCACCCACGCCAGCGCCAACTGCGACGGACGGCACCGTTTTTCGCGCGCCATCTCTTCCACTTCTTTCACCAGGTCGAGGTTCTTTTGAAAGTTCTCGCCCTGGAACCGCGGCGAGAAGCGCCGATAGTCGTCGGCCCCGAGGTCTTCGAATTTCTTGAACCGGCCGGCAAGAAAGCCCCGTCCCAGCGGACTATACGCGACAAAGCCGATGCCCAGTTCGCGGCAGGTCTTGAGGATTTCCTGCTCGGGATCGCGTGTCCACAACGAATATTCCGATTGCAGCGCCGTGATCGGATGCACCTTCACCGCGCGCCGCAGCGTGTTCGCGCTGGCTTCCGATAAGCCCAGATGGCGCACCTTGCCTTCCTTGACCAGCTCCGCCATGGCGCCCACCGTTTCTTCAATCGGCGTTTTCGGATCGACGCGGTGCTGGTAATAAAGGTCGATGTTCTCCACGCCCAGCCGCCGCAAACTCGCTTCACAGCACTTTTTTACATACTCGGCTTTTCCGCAGACGCCGCGAACGTTGGGGTCCGCCAGATCGCGGACAATGCCGAACTTGGTCGCCAGCACGATCTCGCTGCGCTTCCCCTTGATCGCGCGGCCCACCAGTTCTTCGTTTTTATGCGGCCCATAGACATCGGCAGTGTCGAGAAACGTGACGCCGAGTTCCAGCGCGCGGTGAATGGTCGCAACCGATTCACCGTCGTCGCGCCCAGAGTAAAACTCCGACATGCCCATGCAGCCCAGGCCCAGGGCCGAAACTTTCAATCCGGATCGTCCAAGCTGGCGAGTATTCATGAGTGCTCCTTTTTGCGATGCGAAGAAAGAACGCTGAAAAAACAACAGCGTCTCTTACGGATTTACTTTATAGATGAGAACATCCTCTTCCCGGCTTCAGAAATCAAGCGCCGGAAATTCCTGCCGCGGTCGACGGACGGCGCGTCGGGTTGCCGTCGTTGGACTGCCGTCTCCTCGCACGAGCCACTATAATGGCGCCAACGCATGGCCCAACTTTCTACTGCACCCAAGCCACGCAACCTGCGCTTTGTGGCAGCGGTGGCATCCCTGCTGCTCGTTCTTGCCCTCGAGCTCATCGTGCCCGCGCGCCGCCAGTCCGCCACTTTCGACGAAGGCTGCCACATCCTTGCCGGATACAGCTATTGGACGCGAGGAGATTTCGCGATCAACCCCGAGCACCCACCCCTGGTCAAGCTGCTGGCGGCCGTTCCCCTGCTTTCCATGCCTCTGCGCTATTCGCCTCCGACGCCGATGTCCTTCAAGGCCGCGTGCTTTGTCGGGGGAAGGCAGTTCCTCTATTCCAACAACGCCGATGCCGTGTTGTTCCGCGCCCGCATGGCTGCCGCCACGCTCACGATTTTGGCCGCGCTCGTCGTATTTACCGCCGCCTATGAAATGTTCTCACCCGCGGTGGGATTGCTTGCACTGCTCCTCTTTGTCTTCGAACCCAACCTGATTGCGCATGGCTCGCTCGTGACCACCGACATGGGTATGAACCTGTTTTTATTCGCGACCGTCTATGCCTTCTATCGCTACCTGCGAAAGCCGTCCCTGGCGCGGCTTCTCGTGACCGCCCTGTGCGCCGGGCTGGCGCTTGCCGCCAAACACTCGGCGATCCTGCTGTTGCCTATTCTCTTGGCGCTCGCGCTCTCGGAAATTGCGCTCAACCATCCGGATCCGAAACTCGCTTCGGGAGAAAAACCGGCCGATCAACGAAAACGGCTAAAATGCGCGCTCCAGCTCGCGGCGTCACTGGCAGCCATCGGCGCGCTCGCCGTCGCCATCTTGTGGGCTTCCTACGGTTTCCATTTTTCGATGCGCCCGCAAGGACCGCCCACCATCCCAACCTTTAGCCAGTACGTGGCGTCCATGCACCATCCACGAACCGAGCGGGCGCTCACCACTCTTGCCCATTACCGCTTGCTTCCCGAGGCTTATCTCTTCGGTCTCGCCGACCTCGTGGTTACGCCGCAACGTTTCTGGTCGTTCTTGCTTGGGAAGGTTTACCTAGGCGGACGTTGGTTTTATTTCCCCGCTGCCTTCGTCATCAAATCCACCATCGGCTTTCTGCTGTTACTTTTTCTTCTACCGGTTGCAATCGCCGTCGAGCACGCTCGCCCGCGCAGGGAGTTGCTCTTCCTCGCTATTCCCGCAGCCGTTTATTTTTTGGCGGCCATGCATTCGGACTTCAACATCGGAATTCGCCACATCCTTCCGCTCTACCCTTTTCTCGTGATTCTCGCCGCCTACGCCGCCTGGGTCCTCGGGCGTTCCCGCAAGTTGCAGCTTTCTCTCGTGTCGGCGCTCGTCCTTTTTCATGTCGTCTCTTCAGCCCGCGCCTTTCCAAATTATCTCCCCTATTCCAATGAGGCTTGGGGCGGCCCGGCCAACACGTACAAGTTTTTGACCGATTCCAACGTGGACTGGGGACAGCAGCTCAAGCTCGTAAAAAAATATTTAGATGAGCGCGGAATTCAGGATTGCTGGTTCGCCTATTCCGCAAGCCTAGCCGCCGATCCCGGCTATTACCAGATCCCATGCAAGCCTCTGCCTCAACGATTGGGCGCGCCTCTTGAAAATCTGCCACCGCGCATCTCTGGCACCGTGCTCATCAGCGCCACGGAACTTTCTCCGGCGACTTGGGGACCGGACGATCTGAATCCTTACGCGAAGTTTCGCGCGCTGCGGCCCGACGCCGAAATCGCGGATGGAATCTTCGTCTTCCACGGAGAGTTCGACGTGCCGCTGCTCGCCGCTATGGCCCATACGCAAGCGGCGGAGCGCTGCTTAGCGAGTTCACGCTTGGCGAATGGACTATCGGCAAACGAAATCTCAAGCGCCAATCAGGCCGTGCAAGCCTTGGCCGAAGCGCAAGCCGCCGTGTCGTTGGCCCCTGGCGATGTCGGCTCCCAAGCCGCTCTCGGCGACGCCCTCACCGCCTTGGGCCGGCCCGACGAGGCCAGAGCGGATTACCAGCGCGCCCTTACCTTGGCTGAGACCCACTATCCGGAATTTCAAAGCGATTGGCTGCCCGCGCTGCAACGGAAGTTGCAGTAAATTTTCCCCATTGCGCAGCGGATTCTTGCTTGAAGCCATCTCATCATGGATTGATGGATCGAAGGAGTAAACCGCTGCACCCAATACTTTTCTCTGCGATCTTTCTCCGCGTTCTCTGCGTTGAAAATCTCACTGCGCGGCAGCTACCCAGTACAAATCCACCTTCTGTGCGGGAATGCTCGTCAAGTATGATACTCGGCGTCCAGAAACAAGTTGCGCGACTTGAGATTGCGCATTTTGCGCCGCCACCAGCACATGCGCTGCGGCCGGCACATTCCCGCTCTCGTAGCTTTGCGCCGGACGATTGAGATAAAACTCCAACCCGTATTCCTGCTCGCGATGGATGCGATAAAGTGCGACCGGTACCGGCTCGCGCGAAAAGGCCTGAATGCTAGCGGCAATGGGACGCGCCGATTGTGTGGCGTCAATGACCGGCGCGGCCAGACGCACGACAGCCGCAACGCTGATCACGACCGCGAACAGCGTTAAGGGACGCAGCAGGCGCAGTCCGGCGCGCGACACGAGCACGGCGGCGATGCCGGCCGCGATGACGGCGGCAATGGCAGCCACCTCATAGTTTCCACTTCCCCATAGCAGGCGGCGGTTGATCGCAATCGAAGCTGCGGAAAGCGCGGCAAAAACCAGCACACCACAAAGAATTCCATGCGCGGCAGCGAACACGAGCGAAAACTTCCGGTCTTCGCCGGAACGGCCATCGCCGCGGCGGCCAGCCAGATATTCGGCCACCAGCAGCGCTCCCGCCGGAACAGCGGGCAAAATGTAGCCCGGCAGCTTCGATTGCGATGCGCTGAAAAACAGAATGGGCACGAACATCCAAATAAGAAGAAACAGCGGCCAGGAATCTTTCGGGCTCGAAAAAGCTTCTTTGCCTTCGGCCCAAATCAATCGGACCCGTTCGGCGACGGCGAGCGCGAGCGCCAGCGCCCAGGGCATCATGGCCAGCAAAAACACGGGCAGATAAAACCAGAAAGGCTGGTGGTGGTGATAAGCGTTCTGCGAGAAGCGGGCGAGATTGTGTCCCAAAATGAAGAAGCGGAAAAATTCCGGGTTGCGCAATTGCACGGCAACATACCAGGGCAATGCAATGGCGAGATAGAGCGCCATGCCGGGGACCCAGAGCGTGCGCGAGATGACGCGCCAGTCGCGCTTTACGGCGGTAAAAAGAATAACGATTACGGCGGCGAGCGCGGGCGCGACCGGCCCTTTGGCCAGCGTCCCCAGCGCCAGAAAAACGTAAGCGGCGGCAAGATAGATGCGGCGCTCGCTTTCGTACCACGCGAACCAGGCGAGCAAGCCAAGCGAAAACGTGGCCGCGAGCGGCATATCGGTCACGGCCGCGTGGGCAAAAATAACCACGCCGGCGCAACTCGCGGCGATTAGCGCACCGTCCAGTTCGCAGCCGCGCCGGAAGCGCCGCAGAAATAAATAAATTCCGGCAATCAACAGCGTCGCGTCGATGGCGGCGGGCAGCCGCGCCGCCTGATCGCTGACGCCAATGGCGCGAAACGTCAGCATCGCCTGCCAGTAATACAGCACCGGCTTTTCCAGCCACGCCTTGCCTTCGAGCGTCGGCGTCACCCAATCGGAGCGGTCGAGCATCTCGCGCGCCACTTGCGCGTAGCGCGGTTCATCGGCCCCGAGCAAACCGAAGGCCCCGAGCCCATAAAAGAAAAGGAATCCGCAGAACGCCGCCAGCAGCAGCGCCTCCGTGCGATTTCGCGGATTTGTGTTTTGATTCACTGCTTGCTTTCATTGTAGAGACGGGGCTTGCCCCGTCTCCTTACCTCGTTGACGAGTTCGTTGACGAGTTCGCATCCCAGACTACAGCTTCCGCCCGCACGCGATCCACAATTCGCGACACGGCAACCGCCAGCGGTCCGTCGATCCCACATCCGCTGGCGCATTTGTGGCCGCCGCCGCCGAAATGCTCGGCCACGGCGGCGACATTCACCTCGCCCTTGCTGCGCAGGCTCACGCGATAGCGGCGGTCGGTGAGTTCGCGAAAAAAAATGGCGACCTGCACGTCGGCCATCGAGAGCGCGTAGTTGACCAGTCCCTCGCAATCCTCTTCGCGGGCGTCGAAGCGCTGCATCTCCACCTGCGTGATCCATATCCACGCCAGCGCCCCTTCGCGATGCAGGTTGGTAAGCGCTGCGCCGAGCAGCCGCAGCTTGGCCGTCGAATGTCCAAAATAGATAGGGCGCGCACACTGCGCGGGGTCCGCTCCGGCCAGCACCAGTTCGCGCGCCACCGTGAAAGTGTGCTCGTTGGTGCCTGCGAACATAAACGATCCCGTGTCGGTCATGAGCGCCGTGTAGAGGCACGTTGCCATGTCGCGGTCCACGGGAACGCAGGCCCGCCGCGCCAGGTGGTAAATCAGTTCGGCGGTCGCCATCACGCTCGAATCGATCCAGTTGACGTGGGCGAAATTGCGCCCGCTGACATGATGGTCGATGTTGATCAGGAAACAGTTTTCCAGACCCGCGAGAAGCGCCCGCTCGGTGCTGTCGCATTCCAGCATAATGACGGCGTCATCCGCGCTGAAGTTCGCGGGAACAGCCTCGGCGTGGACCACTCGGTCGGCGAAGGGAAGATTCCGGTAAATACGGGGAACGCCGTCGTGCATGACCACTTCCGCGTCCTTGCCCATCGCGCGCAAGATTTGGCCGCAGGCCAGGGCCGAGCCGATGCCGTCTCCGTCGGGCCGGGCGTGCGAGGTCACGATGAGTCGGCGGCGCGCGCGAATTTCTCGTAGAACACGGTCTAGCATATTGGCTCTCAGCTATCCGACCTCGGCTCGTAGCTGTCGAACTCTGCTGTAGAGACGGGGCTTGCCCCGTCTCACTCCGCGCCAGGAGACGCGGCAAGCCGCGTCTCTACGGAAATCAGCTACCCTTTTCGGCCCTAGCCTAAGTATTCTTCCGGCGCCGTTTCTCGGCCCGCCCCAGAAGATCGTCCACCCGGCTCTCCAATTCATCGGCGCGATCGATCTGAAAATAAAGTTCCGGAGGCCGCCGCAGCCGCAGCCGTTCCGCCAGCTCGTGCCGCACGTAATTCTTGGCGGCGTTGAGCCCTTCCAGTGTGCGCTCGCCCTCGGCCTCATCGCCGGCCACCGTGACCATGATGTGGGCCGAACGCGCGTCCTGGGCCATCAGCACCGCGCTCACGCTGGCCAGCCCGATCCGCGGATCGCCCAGCTCGCCTTCGAGAATGGTCTCGATCTCCTCCCGTATGGCTTCGCTCAACCGCCCGCGATGATATTGCCGTCCACGATGCTCCACACCCCACCTCGAATGGAGAAAACTTTTAAGAATATCAGAAAGGAAGGCCGCGAACGACTGCCCAAAAATGCAGGTAGTGGCTCAGTTTGCTTATCATCATAAAGAATTGTCATCCTGAGCGAAGCGAAGGATCTGCTTTTTGCTGGCGGCAATTGCACGCTTGGTTTGCCTTCTTTTCCAAACTGAGCCACTACCAAAAATGCCAGGGGAAGCCGTTCTGAAACGCTCGCTTTCCCCACCAGCGGATTCGCGATACACTACATTTGTTTGATACGAAAAGGAGCTTCAATGCGGATACTGCCAATTCGTTCTTGTGCGCTGAGAATGGCTATCCTAATTTGTTTGGTGGCGGCCATCGACGTTACCGCTGTCGCGCTCAGCGCGAAGCCCCTGTTCTGGGCCAGGATCATTCCAGGACTCATCCCCGTTTTTACTCCAGCGACGTTCTTGTCGCTTCGCCGCGGAAGCGATTCATAGAAACTCCACAAACGAATCCGTAACCTCCGCCCCCGCGTTGTTGGCGATGCGCGTGGCCGCACGCTCCACGTTCTTCATCAGCCCATCGAGGTAATCGCGCGAGTCGGACACACTGACCACCCCGATCGTCGCCTGGTTCCAGAGCATACTAGGGTCAAGTTCGGCCACCGACACATTAAACGAAGACCGCAGCCGGTCTTTAAGGCTGCGCGTCACCTGCCGCTTGTCCTTGAGCGAGTGCGCCGCTTCAATCCGCAGTTCGAGCGTGAGAAACGCGATCATAGACCGATCATAGACAATGCATAGCGTAATTCATAGTAAAGCAGCAGCCCCATTTCGTTGAGTCAAAAGGACTTAGGTGTAGAGACGGAGCTAGCCCCGTCTCCTTAATGCGCGCCGCCGGAGACGCCGCCAGCCGCGTCTCTACCGGAAACCCCACCCCCGTACTAAAGTTTTGCGCTTTTCCCCGCCGCATCGTGCTATACTAAAAATCGCTAAGTTTGACTCACAAGCAGTTGAAGGTCGGTACCGCCAACCAGCGTCTCACCACTTCCACAGCAGCGAATCTTCTCAGCATATTTCAAGAAACAAGAAAAAGGAACATCAATGGCAGAACAAGGAACAGTGAAGTGGTTTAACGACGCCAAAGGCTATGGCTTTATCAGCCGTCAGAATGGCGAAGACGTTTTCGTGCATTTCTCCGCTATTCAAGCGGGCGGCTTTAAGAGCCTGCAAGAAGGCCAAACCGTCCAGTTCGACGTGACCAAGGGCCCCAAGGGCTGGCAAGCCGAGAACGTTACCGCTGTCTAGGTAACCTCGCTTTCTAGACATTTGAATGCCCGGGCTTCGCAAGATCCCCGGGCATTTTTGCGTCTGTAGCGCGGACACTCCTGTCCGCTGCCTTTGCCCTTGATTTTGATTTTTTTCTAACTAACCAAGTCAGGGGGTGCCCCACTTCTCGCGCTTTTCGAGAAGTGGGCCGCAGGACCGCTGACACTGGAGCGGTTCCGTTTTACGCGGTCGGCGGTCGAATGCTCATCTTGAGTGCTTCCCACTCGTTCACCCGGCTTTCAGGAAGCTGGCCGAGTTGTGTGGTTGTGCTAGGCTGGGCCAGCTACCTCGTTACCGTAGAGGTCCTTTCGGGTCAGGAGGATCAGGCGAAAACGTCGGTCCGCGAACGCATTTCTTATCCTCTCGACCGTGCTTGGATGCCATTGTTCGCTGGCGGTTGCGAATGCGATCTGCTGTACTGCGAGTTTCTTTCCCAGGTCCAAGTATTTTGAAATAACTTCTGATTCCTCCTGGTCATTTTTCCCCAGGCGGTTGTCTTTCTTCGCTTCTCCAATCGTCAGTAATCCATCAACTACGCAATTGAGATCGATTTCGTACGGGGGTTTGTCCACATCCTTCTTGCGGTATTCCAGTTCGTGAACATGGAGAAAGCTGTCCCGTGACATTCGACGGAGCAGATCGAGCGCTAATAGTGGGACTTGCATATTGTGTTCCAATCCTAGGTACACAAGTTCATCCAGCTGATAGTACAAATGTGGCTGATTTGGGTGGCGCCAGTGCCCATGGGTAAAAATCTGCTCTCGGTGGCAACGCTTGCAAGTGAAGCTATCGGTCAGCTCGCCTAGAGGGAACCAATCCGCGCGCCGGCAGTATTGGCATTGCAGAACAAAACCTCGGTATAGAACGGCGGACGATGAGAGGCGATCAAGGATTTCGACGGCCTTACTTTGATTCACGAGGGCCTTACTCAGCGAATCTAGATCGAAATAGCGTCGACCGCTAAGCATGACGCCATTTAGGTGTTCGCCTTCTTCGGGTTTGGTTTTATCCAGGAATGCCGACGCAAATGCCTGTCCGCTTTGGGACCGCAGAAACTCTGCCAGAGTAGCGAGCCCACCGAACTTCTGGCACGCATTCTCCGCGTAGAATCCCTTGTCCGATGCCGAGCAAGACAGGCCGCACGGGCGTGCAACATCTCTGAATATCTCTAGTGGTTCCGGGATGCGGATTGACGGACGGGGAACGGACGATTCGGCGGAGGCTCCGCCGAACACCATAAAGCTCGGGCAGAAATAAGTAGGGCCCTCAGATGATATGCGTACGTCCTTGGCTGTGAAATACGATGCACCCATTAGTCTTTCGCCAAGGACGTGATGCCGTGGGAGGTGATACTTGCTGATGTTTAATTCCGTCAGCCACCTATGTTTCTGGGGATTGACCGTCCCAAAGTTCTTGGGCAGAGGCGTCTCAAACAACGGGATTACGCCATCGTCCGGGATCGCAATAGACCTCATTATGGACGCGTTATTTGCTTCATAGTAGCGTATGGGATAGATCGGAATTATCTCGCTGGCCGTAGCTGTCTGGCATTCGGTGTATGTGAGTGCAGTTTTCGAGAGTCGGGCTCTTATTTGTTCGAGATCCGAATCAGGCAACGTGGCACTAATTAGCCTCAGACCGCCGTAGCGTTGTGGGTTCCCATTCGCCAAGCTCGCCAGGTCGCTCACGAAGTGGAAACGTTCGTCAATGGTTGGGGTCTTCGAGGCCGGTGCCAGCGCGTCCGCTGTAACGGATGGTGGGATCCACAGCACTCGTGTTCGCATGCGAGACAATGCATAGTACAGCGCGAAGTCTTCAATACTTGTTCCCGCAACGGCCACGACCCGTTCCGTTGAGTCGGAATATCGGGCTGATCTATAAAATCCGAGCCCGGCCATTGAGAATCGCGCAGGTAGGGACTGTAGTTTCTCGCGGATCGCGTCGGCTGAGGTACCCGTCAAGAACTCAGCGGAGCTGATGTCTTCATAGCCTTTCACGACGAGGTGAATGAGGAGGGAAACTTCGTCTACCGTACTGCCAAACTCGAACACCTCCAAGTTCATCTTCGCAAGCTGTGCGTGCAATTCTGCATTCACTCGACCGTACGATGATGCCCACCACAGTGGAGGAAATGCAGCTCGGTCGTCAACCTTCAATACGCGAGGCGGATGCTTAATGTAGGGCAGTATGTCCACGATGTCCGTGTGCGGATGGCGTGGAACGCTGCCCGCAACGACGGTACCGGGTTCGACTATCCACTGCTGGAAGTGGAAGGGCGCGAGGCGTTCCTTCAATTCTTGCTGCAACTCGACTGAAATCTCAAAGGACGCCAGAGAGCTATGCCGCAGATCATCGCGGATCTTATCTGCAGCATATGTGGAAGTGTTTTCGCTAATCTGCTTCTCCCACACCACAATATGACGTTGATATATCTCCTCGAATTTAGATGGTTCCTCGATCTCCAAGTCCCGTCCGGTTCTTTTGTATGCCTCCAGGTAGTCCGGGTCGAAACGCTCAAGAATCCTCCAAAAGAGCGGATAAATTTGCTTGCCGTCAGTAGGGACGATTATATTTCCACAGCCTCCCCACATTCGGGTGAAGTACTCGATGATTCGCAAGCAGCTACTTTGCCACTGGGGATCCTTGGCATCCACTAGCACGGCCACCCGTCCCGGCCGAACGCTCGTGCTGATAGTCAGATTTCGCATTTGAGCAATCTTAATCTAAGTTGGCCGGGTGCCCCACTCATCGCGCACTTTGCGATGAGTGGGATTCCACCGCCGCATCAAGTTTGGGATTTTCCTGGAAGTCGAGAAGAGTGCCGGCCGCCACGCGCCCTCATCGCAGGGAATACCCGACCGGGATGTCCACCAATCAAAGAATGCGTTCCTAAAGCCACCATGTAAAAATTACACGGTAAAAATTACACGGTTGTGTCTCTTTTACCACAACATACCCCTAGCATTATCAATGACTTAGGAGGCCTATACGCGCACATTTCCTGACCATAGGTCACCATAAATACTGAGAAACCCCGCCATTTTCGCTTTTTATGCGCCTGCCGCTTGCCCCCGCCGCCTCTGTATGTACGTACATATTTGCCATGTTTCACGTGAAACACTGTACGTACATCGGGCCGCCCCTAGATCGGCGCGCTCCCCTTGAACAGCCAGATAAGTTCAATCACCAGAATGATGACCACCATCACCTCCAGCACGAACGCCCGCCCCTGGTGGAATTGCTCGACCATGAAACGGTAGAGTTCTTCCGCGGTATGCACCTTCTGGTTGACCAGATTTTTGTAGTCGGTCACTCCGATCTTCAACGCCGCCACCTTATACAGCCGGGCCGAAAACATGTCGCTCAGGAACTTAATGGCGTTGTCGGCGCGCTCCGTCAGTTCGGCCACATCGAGCAGCACTGTATGCAGGCGGCTGGCTCGTTTCGCCGTGCGCCAGCGCGCGAGAATGCCCATCGATCCGTTTTCCATGAAGTCGTAAACGCTCTGCAGTTCGCGCGTCAGCAGCTCGTCGTAGTGGCGAAATTCGAGCAGCTGCGAATTGGCGTATTCCAGCAGTTGAATGACGGTTTCCGCGCCCGCCGTGGAGTCGTAGAGGAACGCTCCGTTCCAACTGATCACGGCCAGGTCGTTCGGGTAGTACGAAATCTTCGACTGCATGATCTCCTGCTGCTCGCCGTCGCTAAGCGGAACGTTTTCGCCGCGCACGATCTGCGCGATGCGTCCTCCTTGCGCCGCGAGCAGTTCCGCCGCCGAAGGATTGCCCGCGATGTCGCGCACATGGAAGACGAAATAATCTTCATGCAGCCAGCTCTCGTAAAGCTTGGCCAGCGCGGGACGCGCGCGTTCGATCTTCTGCTGGGCGATCTTCTGGGCGAAGCTGGTGAAGTCGGTGTCCCAAACCCAGCGGCTGGCGAGGCGCACGAGCGTGTCCCAGTCGCCGGAAAACGGCAGCTCGAAAACCACGCTCAACACGCCGTAATCGTAGTACTTGATCTTCACGTCCAGCCGCTCACCGCTCTCCAGCACCAGCGGCTCGACCGGCTCGACCACCGGCGCGCGCTGAAAGCGTACATATCCCGGAGCAGGATGCTTGAAGCTGGCCTCTTGCCGCCGCGCCCCAAAAATGTCGCGCAGCGCGTCGAGATTGATCTCTTCGCAAACGTCGAACTGTATCAGCACCAGCACCGACCCTTGCAGCGCCTTGCTTTGAGCGCTGGCTGCGAACGGAGCCGACGTTGGAGCTGAGGCTGAACCTAGCACGGTTGGATTTGAGGTTCCCATAGGAAGGCCTGCTGGCTACGTCTATGTCTATTGTCCCAGAAAGCGGGCGGGATGGGCAGTGGGCAAATAAACCTATATATTGCAATTACTTGCCAGCGCGTCAATCCTCGGAAAACAGTTGGCGGTCTTGCGGAAAAGATGTAAACTGTGTACAGTGAGTACACAACATGGAAACAGTCAAAATTGGCATTCGTGAATTCCGCGAGAACCTCGCCGGCTATCTCGAATCGGATCAACCCTTGGCGATCACGCGGCACGGCGAGACGCTCGGCTTCTTTATTCCGGCGCAGAAGCGCAGCCGGACGGCAGAAGTAGAGGCAATGCGCGCCGCCGCGAAGGATTTGGACGAGATGATTGCGTCCTGGGGCGTATCGGAAGACGAGCTGATGGGCGAGTACAAGCAGATTCAACGTTCTGCCCGCGAGAAGAAGCGAAGTGCCAAGTAGAGCTCTGGTCGTTGACGCGAACATTCTCGTGCGGGCCGTTCTAGGGCGACGCGTGCGTGAAGTGTTCGAGACGCACGCCGGAGACGTGTTGTTCTTTGTCCCCGATTCCGCTTACGCTGAAGCCGAAGAGCACCTCGCGGCCCTCGTCGTCAAGCGCGGCGGCGATCCCGAAAAGGCGCTCGCGCTCCTGCGCTCCTTGGGCCGTCTGGTGGAAAGAATCGGCAGCGGAGTGTACGGCGAATTCGAAGTTGAAGCGCGAGAACGGCTGGCTCGGCGGGATCCTGAAGACTGGCCCATGCTGGCCTCCGCACTCGCCCTTCAATGCCCAATCTGGACAGAAGACACCGACTTCTTCGGCTGCGGCGTAGCCACGTGGACATCCGACCGCGTTCGGATGTTCCTGCGGGAATGACGTTCGGTAACATCCCCGTTGGCTCACCTGAACTCTTTCCCCGTTGGTCTCAGGCGCTAACTGCCAAGACTTCCTCTGCGACCGTCATCTTCTTCGCGCTATGGCCAACAGCAACGCCGCGCCCGCCGCGATCCCAGCCACCGCCAGCCCCGTGCGCTTCATGGATTTCTTGATTGCGGCCTCGTGCGGCCGCACCCAGGCGTCTTCAGGATAATGTTGCGGCGCGGGGTCGAACATCGGAAAGCCTTCGGGCGTTTCGGCATCTTCGCGCAGCGCCATCTGCAACACTTCGGCGAGATGGAGCGCGTGGCGGTCGGTTTCCTGGGCAATCTGTTCGCGGCAGCTAAAACCGTCGGCGACGATGAGCCAATCGGTCGGCGCCTGACGCACGGCGGGCAGCAATTCGAGTTCGCCAATGCTTTTCGAAATTTCGTACTTTTCTTTTTCGAAGCCAAACGCTCCCGCCATGCCGCAGCATCCCGGAGCGGGCGCGGTGAAATCGATCCCCATGTGTTCGAGCACGGCTTCCTCGGCCGTCATCTTCATGATCGCCTTGTGATGACAATGCCCGTGGACCAGCGCCCGGCGCGCCAGTTGAGGGAGCGGAAAATCCTTTGCCCGCTGCTCGAGAAATTCGCTAAGTAAAAAGACTTGCTTCGAGAGCGCGTGCGCGCGTTCGTCCTTCGGGAAAAGATTCGTAAGCTCGTCACGAAAGACGGCGGCGCAACTCGGTTCGAGAATGACGATGGGCGTCCCGGCTTCGATCTCAGGCAGCAGTTCGTCCATGATCTGGAGGAGCAGGCTCTTGGCGCGATCGAGCGCGCCAATGTCGAAGAGCGGGCGCCCGCAACAAAGGTGAGCGCGCGGAACGGTGACGTCGAACCCCGCCGCTTCGAGCACTTCGACGGCGGCCTTGGCGGTCGAGGGCAGAAAGTGGTTGTTGAAAGTATCGGCCCAGAGCAGCACAGTGTTTGTACGGCCACGACACACGTGGGGACGGACGCCCTCGTCCGTCCTGCGAAGCGAAGCTCCGCTACCCTGGCGCCGCTCCCACCACTCCTTAAATGTCTGCGGCGCCATCGCCGGAATGCGGCGCTGGGCCGGGATTCCGGCGGCCAGTTTGGCCAGGTTGCGCAGGCCGGGGAGTTGCGTCGTAAGATTCACCAGCCCCGGCGCGTGTGCCGCTGCTCTCATCCATAAGTCGATATTCGAGAGCGCTATCTGCTTCAGCGAACGGGGATTGGTTTCGTAGTAATGCGACAGAAATTCAGACTTATAAGTCGCAACATCGACGCCGACGGGGCAATCGCTCTTGCATCCTTTGCAGGAGAGGCATAAGTCGAGCGATTTTTTCACCGCCTCGCTCTGCCAGCCGTCTTGGATGAAGTCTCGCTTCGTCATCTCCCACAGCAGGTGGGCGCGGCCGCGCGTGGAGTGCTCTTCATCGCGCGTGGCACGGAAGCTGGGACACATCACTCCGCCGGAATCGCGGCGGCACTTGCCGACTCCAACGCAGCGCAACGTAGCCGCTGCCAAGCTGCCATGGTCGTCGGGAAATTTGAAATGCGTCTCGGGCCGCCACGGATCGTAACCCGCCCCCAGCCGCAGATTTTCGTCGAGCCGATACGGTTCGATCAGCTTGCCCGGGTTCATTTTCCAATCGGGGTCCCAAAGCGCCTTGAACTCGCGAAAAGCCTGCATGAGTTCGGGGCCAAACATTTTCGGAAGCAGCTCGCCGCGCGACTGCCCATCTCCATGCTCGCCGGAAAGCGAGCCGCCATAGCGCACCACAAGGTCGGCGGCCTCTTCCATGAACTGGCGAAATTTGCGCACGCCCTCGGCGGTTTCAAGATCGTAATCCATGCGTGTGTGCACGCAGGCGTGGCCAAAGTGTCCGTAGAAGGAGCCGTCGTAGTGAAAGGCCTGCATCAGACGGCGCAGCTCGCGTAGATACGCGCCAAGTTTTTCGGGCGCGACGGCGGAATCCTCGAAGCCTTCCCAGCGCAACGGCTCGCCGGGGACGTGCGAAGTCACGCCGAGGCTCGACTCGCGAACGTCCCATATACGCCGCGCCTGACGCGCCTCGATGAACAGGCGCATTTTCGGCGGAGCCACGGCTGATGACCGTTCGAGCTCCTCCATCAAATTGCGCGCCTGGGATTCGGCTTCCGTAGCGGTGTTTGCGCCGAATTCGACCATCAGCCAGCCCGCGCCTTCGGGCAGCATCGCGAGGGCATCGAGGTTCACGCCTTTGCGGCGGCTCGCATTGACCATGATGTCGTCGAAACCTTCGAGGCCGATGGGACGATGCTCCATGATTTGCGGAACATGGTCGGCGCAGAGATAAATGTCGGGCCATCCGATGACGACGAGCACGCGCGCCGGCGGACTCTCAACCAACCGGCAAGTCGCTTCGAGCACCGTGACGCAGGTGCCTTCGGATCCGACCAGCGCGCGCGCCACATGAAAGCCGCTTTCGGGCAGCAGATGATTGAGGTTGTATCCGGAGACGCGGCGCGGAATATTGGGAAACTGGCGGCGCACTTGTTCGCCGTAGCGCTCGGCGAGCGACTTAAGCCCGGCGTAAATTTCAGCGCGGCGTCCGCCTTCGCGAGTGAAGTGGCCGAAATCGTCCGCGCTGGTTGCGCCCACGTGCATGTGTTGGCCGCCGTAGGTAAGGACTTCCAGCGCCTCGATATTGTCGTCCGTCTTCCCAGCCATGATCGAATGCGCGCCGCAAGAGTTGTTGCCGATCATGCCTCCAAGCGTGCAACGGTCGTGCGTCGCCGGATCGGGCGCGAAGGTCAGATGGTGTTTCTCGGCCTCGGCGCGCAGGCGGTCGAGAACGACTCCCGGCTCCACGCGGGCGATTCGGCGCTCCGGATCGATTTCAAGAATGCCCGCCATGTATTTCGAAAAGTCGAGAACGACGGCGGCGTTGCAACATTGTCCGGCAAGCGACGTGCCTCCACCGCGCGCCAGCAGCGGAGCGCCGTGCTCGCGGCAGAGGGCAACCGCTGCCAGCACGTCTTCTTTGTCGCGCGGAATTACGACGCCGATCGGGATCTGGCGATAATTGGAGCCATCGGTCGCATAAAGCGCGCGGCTGCCCGAGTCGAAGCGAACTTCTCCGCGAAGATGACGACGCAGCGCGGCTTCAAGCGCGGAAGCGTCATGCTGCGCGAAATGGGCCGTGGGTGGTGCGATATCTGTCGGCATAGGTTACAGATATCTTCGAGGATGCGGGCGCTGGGCGCAAGGGCCCCGCATTTCGCTGGAGGACCGGTTGTCCACGTGGACAAGAGTATCCGCGCCACACTGGAGTATGCGTTATTCTAACTAACATGCACGCGCACGGCGAACACGGGCATTCTCATACTCCTGTACATGGCACGGGGCGGGTGCTGTGCATCTCGCTGGCGGTCACCATGCTGTACGTTGTCCTGCTGGTGGTGGCTGGAATCCGCGCGCATTCGCTGGCGTTGCTTTCCGAGGCGGGACACAACTTTTCCGACTTTCTGGCGCTGCTCTTGTCGCTGGTTGCCGTGTATCTGGAAGGCCGTCCGCCGTCGGCGACCAAGACTTATGGATACCGGCGCGCTGGAGTGCTGGCGGCGCTGGTGAATGCGGTGTCGCTAGTGGCGGTGTCGTTGCTGATTTTCTACGAGGCGTCGCAACGGCTGCAACACCCCGAGCATGTGCGTGCCGCGGTGATGATTTGGGTGGCGGCGGCGGGCGTAGTGATGAACGGCGCAATCGCGCTGCTGCTGTGGCGTTCGGGGCGGGATATCAATGTCCGGAGCGCGCTGCTGCACGAGGTGGGCGACACGCTCTCGACCGCGGCGGTGATTGCGGGCGGTTTTGCGATCCTGTGGACAGGACAATACTGGATCGACGCGGCGCTGTCGTGCGGCATTGGCGCGCTGATTTTGTGGTCGAGCTTCGGCATTGTGCGCGAGACGCTGAATATTCTGCTGGAGGGCGCGCCGCGCGGCATCAGCCTGGAGGCGGTGGAAGCGGCGGTGCGGAAGATCGCGGGCGTGAGCGATGTGCACGATCTACATCTGTGGAGCATTGGGTCGGAAAACCACGCGCTCTCGGCGCACGTCAAGATCGCGGACATGGCGACTTCGGAGAGCGACACGATTCTGCGCGAGATCAACGAGAAGCTCGGACAGGGGTTTGGCATTCACCACACGACGATCCAGTTGGAGCATGTGGCGTGCGAGACGGCTAATAACTGCGCGATCGTGGCGGCGGATGAAGCCGGCCGCGAGATCGATTGTTCCCGGCACGATCACCACGATCACGCCCATTGAGAGCAAGCGAGCCGTGAGCGTAATCGCCTGTTCACGTCAACGATGCAGCAAGCTCCAAGAAGGTCGAATCGGAAAGTGGACGTAGACATGTTTTGACCAGATTCGCAGCGGTTCGTCTCCTGTCTTTCTGAAAGTCACGTTGTAGGTGCGCAATAGATCATCAACATAACAACTTGTCGCATCACAGACGCACTCGACCCTATCTCGTCGCTGCAATTCCTGCCACTCGTCCCAAGTCATACCGATACGTACTTCACGATAGGCTGAAGCAAACGAAAATGTTCCGTATCCACGAAGAGGGATTATAAGCTCGGGCCAGAGGATAACTATCGTCGCTAACGCTAATAGAAACCAGTCTGCGAGTTTGGGCGCGAATTTCTTCATAGTGTAGGCCAATCACCCTGTTGCAGCGGTCCCATCCATTTAGACGTAGCTCGGTGCGTGTTGGGGTCAATCGCGACTCTGCAAACCGGACTGTCACGGTGTAGGCCAGTTGAAATCACCATCACACCGTCATAGCGCAGCAGTTGCCATCCTTCAAAAGCTCTCGTTACATCATCGATTTGATCTACCGTCATGCCGAGTTCAACATGATCGCAAACGTCTTTCGAGGTTGGGGAGCTTGCACGTTGAATGCTAATGGCCGCTGCACAGATCACATAAATCCCGACGGCCAATATGACCAACTTCACCGCTCCAACGAGAACAGCTCGGATTATCTGGACAGCAGACATTGCGTTTCGTGCTAATTTACCACGTCAATTGGCGATACATCCCCATTGCACCCATTGCCCCAGCCCACCTGATCCGTATCTCAATGAAAATACGAGTGTTGACGGATTTCTTGGCGATTGATCCACAGTTTCTGTGATACTCTGACAGTTGAAGCCCTTCCTCTCTGAGCAACATCCAATGCTTATGCGGCATTTGACCATGAAGCGCGTCCGGCAAACCCTGCATTTCCTGGCGGCGGTGCAACTGCTGCCTGCCCTGGAGAGCGGCGAGGAAACGCTCGTCGGCGGGCAGGCGGTGCTGGAAGGCGTGATGATGCGTTCGCCGCACGCCTGGGGCATTGCCGTACGCAAGCCGTCGGGCAAGCCGGGCAAGTTAGGCGAGATTGTTACGCACAGCGAGCCGCTGGAACGCCCTTCCGACCAACACAAATGGATGGGCTGGCCGGTCGTGCGCGGCGTGATGACGCTGGGGCACGCCATGAAGCTGGGCTTCCGCGCCCTGAAGTTTTCCGCCAACGCGGCGCTGGAGGAGATGTCCGACGATGAGGGCGACAAAGATCCTGGCGGCAAAGATTCTGCGCACGAAGAGCAGGGTAAGAAAATGGAAATTCCCGGCTGGGTGCTGGGAATCAATGTCGTTTTCTCCATCGCCTTTTTCATCTTCATGTATAAGTACCTGCCGCTCGTGGCCACGACGGAATTGAAAAAGGTAAATCCGTTTTTCGGGCAGCAGATCGTATTCAACCTGGTGGATGGGGTGATCCGCATCGCCATGTTTTTGCTGTTTGTGTGGGGCGTTTCGTTGTGGAAAGACATTCGCCGCGTGTACGAATATCACGGGGCCGAACACAAGACGGTGTTCGCGTTCGAGCATGGCGATCCGCTCGAAACCGTCGCGGTGCAGAAGTATTCGACGTATCATCCGCGGTGCGGGACGAGTTTTCTGATGACGGTGATGATTATCTCGATGATCGTGTACATGGCGATCCCGGTGCACACTTTCTGGGCCCGATTCGCGATTCGGATTGCGTTTCTGCCGCTGATTGCGGGCGTTTCTTACGAGATCATCCGCTTCGCCGCCAAGCGTTTTTCGGCCAAGAAAGGCGGCTTGCTCTTCGCGCTGATGACGGAGCCGGGGCTGTGGCTGCAACGGATCACGACCCAGCCTCCGGACGACAGCCAAGTCGAGTGCGCGATTGTCGCGCTCGACGAAGCGATGAAACTGGAGAAGCAGCGCGGCGGGGAAATGGTGATTGCGTAGTGGTCGCTGGTCGTTGGTCGTTAGTAGTTGGTCGTATAGTTCTCAGTTCCCGGTTCTCGGTTCTCAGTAAAACCCCTTACAATGGAAGTTGTGAGAACGAGCCCGGGACCGACTCCCGCGCGACCATCAGTGTTGCCGCATGGTGTTGACTGAGAACTGAGAACCGGGAACTGAGAACTTATGTTTGAACGCTTAGACCAAATCGAAATCCGTTACGAGGAACTGACTCGTGCGCTGTTGTCGCCGGAGATCACTAACGATTCGGCGAGATACCAGAAGACCGCCAAGGCCCACGCCGAAATTGCGCCCATCGTAGAAAAATACCGGGAATTCAAAGACCTGACTAAGGGGATCGCCGAGAGCAAGGCCATGCTTGCCGACGAAAAAGACGCCGACATGCGCGCCTATGCCGAGGAGGAGCTAGCGAAGCTCGAGGCGGGCATCGCGACCGTCGAGGAAGACCTCAAGGTTCTGCTGCTGCCGAAAGACCCGAACGACGAAAAGAACGTGGTTCTCGAAATTCGCGCCGGAACGGGCGGCGATGAAGCGACGCTGTTTGTGGCGGAAGTCTTCCGCATGTACAACCGCTATGCCGAGACGCAGAAGTGGAAAGTGGAAGTGCTCTCCACGTCGGAGTCGGGCGTGGGCGGCCTCAAGGAAGTGATCGCGCTGATCGAGGGCGACCGCGTTTATTCACGGCTGAAGTACGAGAGCGGCGTGCATCGCGTGCAGCGCGTGCCCGCGACCGAGCAGCAAGGACGAGTGCATACATCGGCGATCACGGTCGCAGTGCTGCCGGAAGCGGAAGAAGTCGACGTGAAGATCGAGGCCAAAGATCTGCGCATCGACACATTCTGCTCTTCGGGACCGGGCGGGCAGTCGGTGAATACGACGTATTCGGCGGTGCGCATCACGCACATTCCGACGAATACGGTGGTGAGCTGCCAGGATGAGAAGTCGCAGATCAAGAATCGCGAAAAAGGCATGCGCGTGCTGCGCTCGCGGCTCTATGAAGTCGAGATGCAGAAGCAGCAGGACGCGCTGGCCAAAGAACGCAAGCAAATGGTGGGCTCGGGCGACCGCTCGGAAAAAATCCGCACCTACAATTTTCCGCAAAACCGCCTCACCGACCACCGCATCGGCTTCACCATTCACCAGCTAGAGCAGGTGATGGACGGCAAGCTCCAGCCGATCATCGACGCGCTCATCACCCACTATCAGGCGGAGAAGCTCAAGGGTGAGGCGGCGAGCGTGGTGTGAGGCAAGAAGTGATTGTTACATTACACCGCTACCACACTATGCGGATTCCCGCTGTCTTTAGAATCCCCGCAAAATGCAGTCGGCGGTCGCGCGTAACGAGTTCGGCGTCCAAATGAGCGGCAGTGGCCGCGATAATGCGGTCCGGCATATCCGGTACCGTCTCTCTGGGAATTCTTTGCACAACCTCGGCCACTGCGGCGTCCAAGGGAGCTACGGCCATGCTACCGGTGGGATCTCTCAGAGCATCTTGCAGTCTTTGCAACGCTAGGTCCGACAATCTGCCTTTTTCCACCAGGTAAATGATTTCCACCAGTGAGATGGCTGAGATGAAAATGTCCTCTGAGTTTCGCTCGGCGCTTCCAATGACTGTGCGCGCAGTGGGAGAAAGCTGTTTTGAGCCGGAGAGATACCAGATCACAGCGTGGGTGTCCAAAACCAGTGCCATCAGGAAACGTCCCGAGGGAAATTCCCCCACATTTCTCGACGCGCGCGGGAGATGTCCTTTTCGCTAACATCTACCCCCAAGTCCGCCCAAAGACCCGAGAGGCTGCGCCGAGGCTGGCGAGTTTTTTCCTGAAGGTGGCTGATATAGGCAAGGACCTCCTCTTGCTTTTGCGGAGGCAGCTCACGTAGCTTTTCAAGCACTTGCTGTTCGACGGTCATCTGCAACCCCTGCTGACCTATAAGTTATTATAGCGCGCGTGGCAAGCCCCGCTAGAATCAGCCGTCTGCTCCTACATCTGCTTTCACTGAAGCTGTGGTGAAATAGAAGTGTGCAACTTCGCCAGGCCCTAAATTTGGCAATCGAGCGGCTCACTTCCGCGCGCGTTCCTTCTCCGCGCATGAATGCGGAACTGCTCATCATGTTCACGCTCGATTGCGACCGCGCGTATCTCTATGCGCATCCCGAGCGCGAGCTTATCCCCGACGAAACGCGGCGCTATGAAGAAGCTCTCTCGCGCCGCGCCACCGGCGTTCCGGCGCAGTACATCACCGGGCACCAGGAATTCTGGGGGCTGGATTTGATCGTGTCGCCGGCCGTGCTCATTCCTCGCCCGGAAACGGAGCATGTGGTGGAGGCGGCGCTAAAACAGGTGAAAGTGGACGGGCGAGGGCGCCCGTCCCCACACAGGCTGCGCATCGTCGATGTGGGCACCGGGTCGGGAGCGATTGCGCTGGCTCTGGCCAAGGAGTTGCCGTCGGCGGAAATTCACGCGACCGATATTTCTCCCGCAACGCTTGAAGTCGCCCGCGCCAATGCGGCCCGCCACGAACTTACTTCGCGCATCGAGTTTCACCACGCCGATCTACTGGAAGGATTCTCTCCCGCTTCGTGCGAAATTGTGGTTTCGAATCCTCCCTACGTCGGCGAGTCGGAAGAAGATTCGGTGCAGCTCGAAGTGCGCAAGTTCGAGCCGCGCAATGCGGTGTTTGCGGGGCCGACGGGCGTGGAAGTCATCGAGCGGCTGATTCCGCAGGCGCGCGAGGCACTAAGGCCCGGCGGTTGGCTCGTATTCGAGATTAGTGGAACGATTGCCGGCCGCGTGCGTGACCTGCTGTCGGATTGGGACGAAGTTGAGATCCGGAACGACTTGCAGGGAATTGCCCGCGTGGCGATAGCGTCTCGGATCGCCTAGTAAAGCGCGGCCCCGTCCTGCGCTAATCGGTGTTCCGTTAGCGCTCTATGTTCGCGGGCAGTATCTCTTCCACATCCACCTTAGTCGGATATTTTCCCGTGTAACAGGCGGAGCAGTAAGTGGTCTTGTCGCCGTCCGCGCACGCTATCTTCAGGCCCTCGAGCGAAAGATAGGCGAGTGAGTCGGCGACGATGAAATCGCGGATCTCGGCGACCGACTTATTGGCGCCGATAAGTTCTTTCTTGGAAGGCGTATCGACCCCGTAGAAGCACGGCGAGACGGTCGGCGGGCAGGAAATTCGCATGTGGACTTCCTTCGCGCCCGCGTTGCGAATCATGCGAACGATCTTCTTGCTGGTGGTGCCGCGCACGATGGAGTCGTCGATCAAAACCACCCGTTTGCCTTCGATCAGGCTGCGAATGGCGTTGAGCTTCAGCTTCACGCCAAAGTCGCGCACCGATTGCTGCGGCTCGATGAAAGTGCGTCCGACGTAGTGGTTGCGGATCAGGGCAAGGCGAAACGGGATGCCGCTTTCGGCGGCGTATCCGATGGCTGCGCTGCTGCCGGAATCGGGGACGGGTACGACGATATCGGCGTCCACTCCGGATTCGCGCGCGAGCTGGCGGCCCATGGCGTCTCGGCTGAGATCGACCGAGCGGCCAAACACCAGGCTGTCGGGACGCGAGAAATAAACGTGCTCGAAAATGCAACTCGAAAGCGCCGGAGACGGCGAATAGAAACGCGAGCTGACGCCCTCGGGCCCAACGATGACCAGTTCGCCGGGCTTGACGTCGCGCTCGTAAATGGCGCCCAGCAGATCGAAAGCGCATGTTTCCGAGGCAAACACGACGGTGTCTTTTTTCTCGCTGCTAAGGGCCGGGATGCGGCCCATGGCCAGCGGCCGGAAGCCGCGCGGATCGCGGGCGGCGAAGATGCGGTCGCGGCTGATCATGACCAGCGAAAACGCGCCCTCCACGCGGCGCAGCGAGTCGGCGATGGCGTCGGGCAGGGTATGCTCACGAGAAAGCGCAATCAAGTGGACCAACACTTCCGTGTCGCTGTTGGTTTGAAAGATCGAGCCCTGGCCCTCGAGTTTGGCGCGGATCGCCGGCGCATTGATCAGGTTTCCATTGTGCGCGATCGCGATCGTGCCCTTGTTGGATTGCACCATGATGGGCTGGGCGTTGAGCAGCGCCGAATCGCCAGCGGTGGAATAGCGCGTGTGTCCGATGGCGAGAACGCCGCGCAGAGACGCCAGCACGGCGTGGCTGAAAATATCGGCGACCAAGCCCATGGCTTTGTGCTGGCACAGGCGCTCGCCGTCGGAAGTAACGATGCCCGCGGATTCCTGTCCGCGATGTTGCAGGGCATAGAGTCCGAGATAGGCGAGCTTCTCGGCCTCGGGATGGGCGTGGATGGCGACCACGCCGCATTCATCGCGAAATTTGTCGGAAGTTGGCATTTAGCAGTTCGTCGTTCGCTATTCGTCGTTGGTCGCTTGTCGTTGGTCGTTGGTCGTTCGCTGCTCGCTTACTCTTTCACACCTGGTTCTGCATGCAACGCCCTTTCCAGCGCGCCTTCGTATGCCTCTCGCAACTCGGCCAGACTGGCGGAAATTACTGGCTGGCCGTCGACCGCAATCTCCACCCGGCCGCCGCCGGTTTCGCCGAGCACATCCGCGACGATGCCGTACTCCTCAGCCACTTGTTGAATGCGCGGCAAGTGGACAGGGTCGCAGCTTAGCACGACGCGGCTGGCGTCTTCGGCAAACAGCATGAACTCAAGCGCCGCTGGCTGTCTCGTCAACTTGACGCTCAAGCCAACTCCGGCGGGCAGCGCCGCTTCCACCAGCGCCACGGCCAAGCCGCCATCGGCGCAGTCGTGCGCCGACTCGGCCAGCCCCGCCTCAATCACGGCCACCAGAGCGCGTTGCAGCGTGGCTTCCTTCTCCAGATCCAGCGCCGGAGGATAGCCCCACACCGCGCCGAGAATTTCTTTCGCGTACTCGGACGAGCCGAACTCCAACTCGGCATCGACGGCGTCGCCCGCCTCATTCGCGCGCAACAAGACTATTTTTCGCCCCGGTTGCGCGAAGTGCATCTTCGCCGTTTTGTGGATGTCTTCGAGAATCCCCACCACTCCAAGCACCGGAGTTGGGTAAATCCCCTCGCCGAGAGTTTCGTTGTAGAAGCTGACATTGCCGCCGGTAATCGGCGTATCCAGTTCTTCGCAGGCCTTGGTGATGCCGTCGATCGTCTGCGAAAACTGCCACATGATGTGCGGCTTTTCGGGGTTGCCGAAGTTGAGGCAGTTGGTGGCGCCGATCGGAGTCGCTCCGGCGCAAGCCACTTTGCGGGCCGCTTCGGCAACGGCGTGCATCGCGCCGAGGCGCGGATCGAGATAACACCAGCGCCCGTTGCCGTCGAGCGCCATGGCCAGCCCACGCTTGGATCCTTTGATGCGAATGACGCCAGCATCGCCCGCTCCGGGCGCATCGACCGTGTTGGTCTGCACCATCTGGTCGTACTGCTGCCACACCCACCGCTTCGAACAAATGTTAGGGCTCGCGAGCAGACGCTTGAGATGAGATGAGAAATCTCCGCTGTCGCTGAACTTAATGTGCTCTGGTCTTTCTCGCTCAACCGGCGGTTCCCAGCGCGCCAGCGGACGCTTGTACAGCGGCGCTTCATCGGTAAGCGCGGCGTTGGGAATTTCAGCGACGACTTTGCCGTGTTCGAGCACGCGCATTTTCGCGTCCGAAGTAACGCGGCCAACTTCCACCGCATCGAGTCCCCACTTCTGAAAGACGCGGAACACTTCGTCCTCGCGCCCTTTTTGCGCGACCAGCAACATGCGCTCCTGCGATTCGCTGAGCATGATTTCGTAAGGAGTCATGCCGGTCTCGCGCTGCGGAACGCGGTCGAGTTCGATTTCAACGCCGCTGCCGCCGCGCCCGCCCATTTCGCAGGTCGAGCAGGTCAATCCGGCTGCGCCCATGTCTTGAATGCCCACGATAGCGCCCGTTTGCATGGCTTCAAGGCAGGCTTCGAGCAGCAGTTTCTCGAGGAACGGATCGCCGACTTGCACGTTGGGGCGCTTCGCTTCCGAGCCTTCGCTGAACTCCTCGCTCGCCATGGTCGCGCCGTGAATGCCGTCGCGCCCGGTCTTCGATCCGACATAAATTACGGAATTGCCTTCGCCCGACGCGCGTCCATAAAAAATCTGGTCGCGGCGGACCAGGCCAAGAGCGAACGCGTTCACCAGCGGATTGCCCGAGTAGCAGGGCTCAAATTTCACCTCGCCGCCGAGGTTGGGAACGCCAAAACAATTGCCGTAAGAAGCGATGCCAGCAACCACGCCATCCATGACGGAGTGGTTCTTGTGGATCTCCGCCTGCGTAGGGACAGACGCCCCCGTCTGTCCAGCCGAGCGCAGCTCGGCTGGGTTTCCGTCGCCAACCGAGATCGGCCCAAACCGCAGCGAGTCCATCACCGCGACCGGCCGCGCGCCCATGGTGAAAATATCGCGCAAAATTCCGCCGATGCCCGTGGCCGCTCCTTGAAACGGCTCGATAAACGACGGATGATTGTGCGACTCGATCTTGAAGGCGCAAGCCCAGCCCTCGCCAATGTCTACAATGCCGGCGTTCTCGCCCGGCCCCTGCAAGACCAGCTTGCTGCGCGTGGGCAGGCGCTTCAGATGGACGCGCGACGACTTATAGGAGCAGTGCTCGCTCCACATCACGCTGAAAATGCCGAGTTCGGTGCGCGTGGGCTCGCGCCCGCCCAGCAGTTGCTTGATCTTTTCGAATTCTCCCGGAGTGAGTCCGTGCTCCCGGATCGTCTCGGGTGTAATGGCAGAAATCGCGGAGGTGGTCATGAGTGGGAAGTTCTATTGTCGCATCTCCACCGACTTTTCGCATGTGGATTCGCACGCTACCGCGGCGCACGCGCCGATCGCGGCCAGCAAGAACAGCAAAGCGTAATATCGGGGCTCGAAATTGGGATAGACGACAAACTTCGCCACTGAGAAAAATCCACACAACAGAAGGGGCACCCGCATGCGCGGCGCCAGCCGCCAGCTTACTACGCACAGCAACAGGTAAACATACAAGTCGCGGAGCACCGTCTCTCGCAGTCCGGAATGCAAGGCAGCAAGGTAGTCGGATGCCGTGAAGATGGGAACAAACAATCCCGGATCCATCTCAACGAATTTGAATGTGTGCGAGCATAGCGCTTTCCATCCATAGCCAAAATGGCCGATCGCCAACGGAGTCGCAACTGCGATTCCGAGCAAAACGACAGCCATCCAAATCCGCAGTTCGCCTTTGACGGCGAGATAGAGCAGTACCAGGATGACGAGAATCGCATTTTCGGGACGCACCCACGCGGACACGAGCAAAAGCGCAACTCCAACCGACGGCCTCGCGAGCCACAGCGAAAAGAGCCCTCCCAGCAGGAACAGAATCGAAAGCCCGTCCGGCCCGGTCTCCTGACCCAGCCCGTACATCGCCGTCGTCGGCAGCACCACGCAAGCCGCCCACACCGAGCCGCCGAGCTTTACCACCCACAAGTAGATGAGCGCCGCAATTCCGGCAAACGAGACGGCCGACACCACCGCAATCGAACGCACCAGCCCAACTCCCGCTTCGTGCGCCAGATCCAGGGCTTCGATATAGAGGGGCTTGACCGAAAAATAGGGCAGGAACTGCACGAAGCGGTAAGCATCGGCATGTTTGGCGCGCCGCACGGCTGCCTCTTCCGTGGAAAGGTCGTTGCCGAGAATGTGCGGCACAACCATTGCCGGCGCTTCCGTGGTCACCGCCCGGTAGGCAACATCCCGGATCGCCACCGGATCGGAAACGTGCAGGGCCACAACATTGCCCACGTACTCCACCGTGTCGGTCGAGTAGTTGTTAACGCTGAGAAAATGAAAAAAAAGAAGAAAACTAAGGGCAAAATACACAACCCCGCTGGCCTTCATGATGTGGAAATATACCACGGCCGCTCAACGGCACGCCTACTTTCGCAGCAAGACCAGTACTGCAATTGTTGGATTGACGATTCTCAAATAGGTTTTCATATTTTGGGAAGCTCTGATTAAGTCGGTTCATGGAGAGTTTTGAAAGGGCATGGCTTCAGCCATGCCGTCAGAATCCGCGACATAAGCGGCTTTAGCCGCTGAGGGCTGCACTTTCAACGCATCCCGTCTCGCGAGGAATGACTTCATCAGAGCTTCCTTGGCCCGTGCGGTTCGCCACGTTCCTTTCGAGACGCCGGCATTATAACGCCACCCATCCCCCAGCGCAGTAACAGCGTTAGGTCTCTACGCTACGCCTCCGCCACCAGCTTGGCGCTACGCATGGTTTTCAACGACCGATACGATGCGGACCCGTGCCTGGCCCGCGCGCCTCTATAATCGACGCAGGGAATTTCCCATAATTCTTAATCCATGCTCACCATTCGTAACGCCACGATTGCCGATGCCGCCTTGCTCGATCGCATGGTCCGGGAACTGGCCGAATTCGAAAGAGCGCCGGATCTGGTCCACACCGACCAGGCCTCGGTCGCCCGCGACGGCTTCGGCGCGGATCCGTTGTTTCGCGCCCTGATCGCCGAATGGGACGGGCGGCCCGCCGCTTATGCGCTTTTTTTCAATTACTACTCGACCTGGCGCGGCGCGGGATTCTATCTGGAGGACCTCTACGTGCGTCCCGATTTTCGCGGGCGCGGCATTGGCACTGCGCTTCTGGCGCGGGTCGCGCAGATCGCGAACGACGAGGACCGCGTTTTTCTCCGCTGGCAGGTGCTGGATTGGAACCGGCCCGCCATCGACATGTATAAGGCGCTGGACGCTGAATTTCTCGACGGCTGGCTGACCTTCTCTTTGTCGGGCGGCGGGCTGCGGAAATTGGCGGAGAAAACGTCGGCGGGCAAATCCCCGTCGGAGAAGCGTTTTTGACGCGCGTTCGCATCGCCGGCGCCGGCCTCGCCGGATCGGAAGCGGCGTGGCAGTGTGCGCGGCGCGGCGTTGCCGTCGAGCTCTTCGAAATGCGCCCGCTGCGCTCGACTCCCGCCCACCAGACGGACGGATTCGCGGAACTCGTCTGCTCCAATTCCCTGAAATCCGAAAGCGAAAACACCGCGCCCTGGCTGCTGAAGGAAGAAATGCGGCGAGCTGGATCTTTGCTGCTCGCGATCGCGCGTGAAACCGCCGTGCCCGCCGGGCACGCTCTCGCCGTGGACCGCGCCGAGTTTTCACGCAAGGTGACGGAGGCGATTTCCCGCGAGCCGCTCATCGCGATTCGCCGCGAAGAGGTCACGCAACTCGAATATGGCCAGCTCACGATAATCGCGACCGGCCCGCTGACCTCGGACGCGCTCTCGCAGGAAATTGTGCGCTTGAGTTCATTCGGCACGTGTGGTGACGGGGCTCTGCCCCGTCCGGGGCGGGGCGGAGCCCCGCCACCACACAACAACCTGTATTTCTACGATTCCATCAGCCCCATCGTCGAGGCCGATTCCATCGATATGAGCAAGGTGTATCTGGCGGCCCGTTACGACAAAGGCTCGGCCGACTACATCAATTGTCCAATGTCGAAAGAAGAATACGACCGCTTCTACGACGCGCTGCTGGCGGCGCAATCGGTCGGCGAGAAAGACTGGGAAAAGCTCAATTACTTCGAAAGCTGCCTGCCCATCGAAGAAATCGCCCGCCGCGGACGCGACACGCTGCGCTTCGGGCCGATGAAGCCGGTCGGGCTCAAGGACCCACGCACCGGCAGAATCCCGTATGCGGCCGTGCAATTGCGCCAGGAAAATCTGCGCGCCGATTCCTATAATCTCGTCGGCTTCCAGAACCACCTGAAATTCGGCGAGCAGCAGCGCGTTCTGAGCTTGGTTCCCGGCCTCGAAAACGCGCGCTTTCTGCGCTTCGGGCAAATTCACCGCAACACCTATATCAACGCGCCCACGCTGCTGACGCCAACGCTGCAAATGAAGGCGCATCCCCATGTGCTGTTCGCGGGACAAATCTGCGGCGTCGAAGGCTACATCGAATCGATCGCCACCGGCCTGCTGGCGGGAATCAATGCCGCCGCGCTGGCCACCGGCGGCGCGCTCGCGCCTCCGCCACGCGCCTCGGCGTTGGGCTCGCTCGTCCACTACATCACGCAGGCGGAGAGCAAGAATTTTCAGCCGGCCAACATCACCTTCGACCTGTTGCCCGCGCTCGTTCGCAAGGTCCGCGACCGCAAGGAACGCCACCGCCTGCAATGTGAACTTGCTCTGCGCGAGTTGGCGGAGTGGCTCGGACGCGTCGTGTTGCAGCGCACGGCAACTGAGAAGTAGGTCTTTGTGTAAGCTCGCCGAACACTCCAAATAACACGATCTCCGTTCCAGTTGCGGGTCGGTTGCTGAAATGGAAAAATGCTAATGCTAATGCTGACGATGGACACAACATCTCCTCTACTTATCAGAGACGAGCAACCTCGTGACCGAGAGCAGGTTCGGAAAGTGAACGAAGCTGCTTTCGGGCGCTCCGATGAGGCTGACCTGATCGATAGGTTGCGAGTAGAGGGAGCAGTCTTGTTATCGCTTGTCGCAGAGTTTGACGGCCAAATCATCGGCCACATTCTATTCAGTCGAATGACGGTGGAAACGGCGCAAGGGTCCGTTGCGGCCGTTTCATTGGCTCCGATGGCTGTACAGCCGGACCATCAAGGCCGCAAGATTGGGAGCCAATTGGTTGGTCGTGGTCTGGCTCAACTCCGCGATCGAGGTGAACGTATCGTCATCGTGCTCGGACACCAGCATTACTATCCTCGATTTGGCTTCTCTTCCGAGAAAGCCCGTTACTTGGCCAGTCCGTTTCCTCCCGAAGCATTCATGGCGCTGGAACTCTCCGATGGCGCGCTGACGGGAATTCATGGCGCCGTCCGGTATCCCTCTGCGTTCGGGCTGTGACCGCGTTCGTTCTCCCAAAGACCCCTTTTGCGGGAACAGGAACTAAACCTCTCCATTCCACGTACATCAAAGCAGCGGCATAGCTGCGCTTTCATTTCCCGGCGCGCCGCGTCGAACCCTTGCATGTCATTTCGCGACCTCATCCAGGACGTGTTCCGCACCCTCTGGGCGCACCGTGTCCGCACCCTCCTGACCATGTTTGGCATTGCCTGGGGAGTGGTCTCCATCGTCCTGATGGTCGCCGCCGGCGAGGGCCTTCGCGTCGGACAAGCCAAGCAGGCCGAGACCCTGGGCCGCGACATCATGATCGTCTTCCATGGCCGCACCAGCCTCCAGGCTGGCGGCACTCGCGCCGGCCGCCTCGTGCACTGGGTCGACTCCGATATTCCCCACCTTCAAGAAGAAGCCACCGATTGCCAGTATGCGATCCCAGAGCTCGAACAAGACACCGTGCGTTCCCACACCGCTTACAACGCCGCCGCGTTTGAAGTGACCGGCTCCACGCCGGAGTTCGCCGAGATTCGCAGCCTCGGCATAAGCGATGGCCGCTTCTACGATCAAGACGACATCCGCGAAGCCCGCCGCGTGGCCTTCCTCGGCTCCGATGCCAAGAAGCAATTGTTCGCCAGCCGTCCAGCCGTCGGCCAGTTCGTCTATCTCAACGACATACCTTTCACCGTGGTCGGTGTCATGTCGTCCAAAAAACAGAACTCGGCTTACGACGGCTGGGACATCAACAAAATCTTCATCCCTTTTTCCGCCATGCGCCGCGACTTTCCCGACAAGCCGCCGGGCACGCCCTACACTTTCGACCAGTTGCTCGTCGTCCCGCGCTCTGTCGAGCGCGACGCGGCTTGCAAAGGTGAGATTCGCCGTGTGCTCGCCCGCCTCCACAACTTCGATCCCACCGACAAGGAAGCCTGCCCCATCTGGGACACCATTCAGGAAGCCAAAGCCTTCCGCACCATGACCGACGGCATGAAGTATTTTCTCGGCGCGGTCGGCATCGTAACTCTGTTCCTCGGCGGCCTCGGCGTCATGAACGTCATGCTGGTCGCGGTCCGCGAGCGCACCCGCGAAATCGGAGTCCGCAAAGCCATCGGCGCAACCGCCAACAGCATCCTGCGTCAGTTTTTTTTAGAAGCTCTCATTGTCGCGCTCATCAGCGGCGGCACCGGGATCGTCATCGCATTCGGCCTGTGCGCATTGGTCGATCTGCTGCCCATGCCCGACTTCTTCGCCGGCCTGCTGCCCACCTGGCAAACGGGAACCCTGGCCATCGTAGTTCTCGGAATCATCGCCATCTTCTCGGCCCTGTATCCGGCCCGCCGCGCCGCCGCCATCGATCCCATCGAGGCCCTGCGCCACGAGGCAGGCGGCTAGCATGATTTATCAAATCCTGAACGAAGCCTGGCTCGCCCTCCGCCGCAACCGCACCCGCAGCGCTCTCACCATGCTCGGCATCGTCTGGGGAATCGCCACCGTCACCTTGCTCATCGCCTATGGCGGCAGCTTCCGCGAGATTCTCGTCAGTGGCTTCGACGCCTTCGGCAAAGGAGCCGTCATCGCCTGGCCGCAGCAAACCAGCGAACAACCCGGCGGCCAGCGCGCCGGCAAAGTTGTCGTCCTCGAGCAAGCCGACCTCGACATGATCAAAGAGACCGCCAATTATGTGCGCCACGCCTGTCTCGAGACCGTGCGCCGTCCCGGCATCGCCTACGAAGACCGCATTGTCGGCACCGCCGCCATCCGCGGCGTTTGCCCGGAATACGGCGATATGCGCAACGAGCAGCCTTCCGAGGGCCGCTGGATCAACTCCCTCGACGAGCTCGAACGCCGCCGCGTCGCCTTCCTCGGCGCCCGCGTCCGCGAGCAGTTGTTTGGCGGACGTCCCTCCGTCGGCGAAACCGTCCTCATCGGCGGCGTCCGCTTCACCGTCATCGGCACCATGGACCGCAAAATCCAACTGAGCAACTATTTTTCCAGCGACGACGAATCGGTCTGGATTCCCTACTCCGCCGCCAACGATCTTTGGAACGCAAAGTATGCCCAGGTGCTCGTCTTTGAGCCCATCGCGCCGCAGTTCGAGCTGCGCGCCGAAGCGCAAGTCCTCGCCGCCATCGCCACCCGCCAGCAATTTTCGCCCACCGATAAAAAAGCCCTTCAGATGTTCGGACGCGAAGAGTTCCGCCCCGTCATCAACGGCATCACCATCGGACTGCAAGTCCTGCTCATCTTCATCGGCATCCTCACCCTCGGCATCGGCGGCGTCGGCGTCATGAACATCATGCTCGTCTCGGTCGATGAGCGCGTCCAGGAAATCGGCCTGCGCCGCGCTCTCGGCGCTCGCAAGTGGCACATCAAGGCCCAATTCCTTTCCGAAACTTTGCTCATCATGCTGCTCGGCGGCGCCATCGGCATCGTCGTGTCTTACCTGGTCGCCGCCGGCGTCGGCACTCTTCCGCTGATGGGCCCGCTCTTCGAAGACGACTCGGGCAAAGCTGACATTCACCTCAAAATTTCATTTTTCACCGTCATGATTTCGACGTTGGTGTTGTTGTTCGTTGGAGTCCTAAGCGCCCTAATCCCCGCCTCCCGCGCCGCCAACCTCGATCCCGTCGAGGCCCTCCGCTACGAGTAATAATTTCCTCGTAGAGCAACAGACAACCTAGGGGGCTGTCCCACCCTTTCATTGTTTCGACTCCCGAGGGTGCCCCACTCTTGCCGCGTTCTTTGCGGCAAGGGTGGGGATTTTGACTTCCTATCCCAATCACGACTCTCATTTGTTCTTGGGGCAACGCGCCCCAGAGCCTGCCCTGAGCTTGTCGAAGGGTTCGCGCCCGTCCTTTGGGCATTAACCTGGGTCCGTACAAAACATACCAGCCTTCCCCCGTGTTACCCTGTGCTCCCTGTGGTTCCAGCTTTTCGCCGCCCCATCCGCCACAAATCGGACTACACTTTCCTTGCAACTGCTATTTCGCGAGGTCATCCTTTGCCCATCTCCGCCGTCGATTGCGTACAGCCCGCCATCCAGCACGCGCGCCAACAACTCTTCACTCGTTTCCGCTTCGGCCAATGGTCGCGCCTGGCCCTGGTTGGAATTCTGGCGGCGGAACTGCGTGCCGGCGGATGCAATTTCAATCCCGCTCAGTTCGCCTCGCGCCCGCGAAATAACGAGAACCTGTGGCCGGGCCGGCTGCCCGGCCTGCCGCCCTTCAATCCTGCGCACATTTTCTCGGGCCTGTCCGCTCACTTTGCCCAGTTCATCGGACTGATCGTAGTGTTGATCTTCGCCGCCATTGTGCTGGGCTTCGTGCTTCTTTACATCCACAGCGTCTTCCGCTTCATCCTCTTCGACTCGGTCCTGCGCCGCGAATGTTCCATTAGCGAAGGCTGGCGAAAATGCTATCGCGCCGGTGGCCGCTTCTTTCTCTGGCAGCTTGTCTTCCAGATCGCAGCCGGCATGTTTCTGCTCGTTCTGATTGGCGTGCCCCTGGCCATAGCCTTCGCTGCGGGATGGATGACCGATTTCAGCGAACACATCGGCCGGTCGATTATCGGAGTGCTTTTTCTCCTCGGCCTGTTCGCAGGGTTCGTGCTGATAGCCGTTGTAGTACAAGTGCTGGCCAGGGATTTTCTGGTGCCAATCATGGCCCTAGAAGATCTCGACTTCGCCGATGGCTGGCACCGCTTGCTCGCCATCATCCGCCCCGAGAAGGGAAGCTTTGCCATTTACCTGCTGTTGAAGCTAGTGCTCTCGATAGCCGCCGCCATTCTCTTCGGAATCATTGCCCTCATTCCATCGCTGCTAGTCGTGCTCCCAGGCGTGGTTGCCGTGCTGGCAGGCCGCGCGATGGGAATGGGTTGGAACGTAACGACGATCAGCCTAGCCATCATCTTCGGAACCTTGCTCATGCTCCTGCTGATTTACTTAGTCGCCCTGGTCTGCGTCCCAGCGACAGTATTCTTCCCCGCCTACGCCATGTATTTCCTAGCCGCAAGATACCCAAATCTAGACGCCCTCCTCCATCCCGCCCCCGCGCCTCCCGCGCCGGAATTGCCACCACTCCCAGCTTCTCCGCCGCCCTTCGAACCGCCCCCACTCCCGCCCTCGCCAGAACCCATCGGATAGCGCCATGGTGCCTGCTCGTGTGGTGACGGCGCTCCGCCCCGTAAGACTTACGTAGGGGCGGACGCCCTCGTCCGCCCCGCCGAGCGCAGCTCGGCTCCTGCTACCCTGGATTATGCAATGTTGGACGGGGCGGAGCCCCGTCACCACACGAGCAGCGATGTTGAATGAGTTCTACTCCCTTGCCCGGTTCTTAATCCAAATCGGCGATCCCATAAACCCAAACGCGGCGCGAATCTGATTTTCCAGAAAGCGCTGATACGAAAAGTGCAGCTTCACGGCGCGGTCGGTGAAGAGCACGAACGTCGGCGGCGCCACTCCCGCCTGCGTCATGTAGAGGATTCGCACGCGCTTGCTCATGGGGACCGACGCGCGTTCAAAGTCGACCGTCTTCAGGAAGCGGTTCATCTCGCCGGTCGTGATGCGCTTGCGCCGCTCGGCAGCGACCTTCTCGATTAGCGGAAGAATTTTTTCCGTTCCCTTGCCCGTGTGCGCGGAAAGAAACAGCACCGGCGCATAAGCCAGAAATTTCAGCCCATACCGCAATCGCTCTTCATAAAGCACGCGGTCTTGCGGGCGCTTGGCGTCTTGAATGCGCGCAGTTCGAGACTGGCTGACGGCGCGCTTCTCGCCGCTCGCCACTAGGTCCCATTTGTTGACCAGAATAATCACCGACCGTCCGCTCTCGTGCGCGTAGCCTGCGATATTCGCGTCGAGCCCGCTGGCGCCTTCGGTTGCGTCGACCATGAAAAGCACAATGTCGGCGTCTTCGATATTCTTGCGCGCCATCACCACCGAAAGTTTTTCGGCCATCAAATGCGTTTTGCCTTTGCGTCGAATTCCAGCCGTATCGACAAAGCGAATCTTGCGTCCTGTGTACTGCATGACTTCGTCGATGGAATCGCGCGTGGTCCCAGCCACCGGCGAAACGATGGCGCGCTCTTTGCCCGTGAGTTGATTGAGCAGCGTCGATTTGCCGACATTCGGATGCCCGATAATAGCCACCCTGATTTCATGCGGCTCCTCAATCGCTGGCGTGGTTTCCCCTGTGCTTTCCTCCGTGATCTCCGTGCCTGCCCTGAGCGAAGCCGAAGGGTCCTCTGTGGTTGCCTTGGGTTTCGCCGGCAGCACAAGCAGCACAGCGTCCAGCAGATCGTCGATCCCGCGTCCGTGCTCGGATGAAACCGGAAACACATTCCGCATTCCGAGCGAATGAAATTCCCCGAGCAGCGAATCCTGCTTGTCCGAGTCCATTTTGTTGACGGCTAGAAAGAGCGGCTTGCCCGTGCGCATCAGCAGTCTCGCCAACTCACGATCCGGCCCGGCGATTTCGGTGCGAGCATCGACGACCATGACAATCGCCGCCGCTTCCTCGAACGCAACCTTCGCCTGCCGAAAAATCTCCGACGGAATGAACGCCTTGTCTTCGGGAACAATGCCGCCCGTATCCACCACGCGAAAATCGTACCCCCGCCATTCAACCTCGCCATAAAGGCGGTCGCGCGTGATGCCCGGCTCGTCGCCGACAATGGCGCGCCGCGATCCGGTCAGATGGTTGAAGAGCGTCGATTTCCCAACGTTCGGTCGGCCGACGATGGCGACGAGCGGCATTAGTCTCGTGGATTCGCTGATAGATGTTGACCTGACCATTTTGTTCGTTATTTCTTGAACACAAACTGAAATAGCAGTTGAATGAACGACTGAATAATGGTCATGAGGGTTGCAAAGACATTGATAAAAGCTTGGCAACTCCATTTTGAATCTTTCGAGTGAATGGACCTCTCTAAATTATCAGGTTTGTCCAGAATCGTCGCCCTTTCGGCCTTGTCCGCCACTCCACTGCTGCGGGCCTCTCGTATGCTGGTGAACACCTGTTGCTCGCTTGACGAAACATTTACGGAATTGTCTTGCGACTGCACATTCACACGTGACTGATCGCCATACATGTAGACGGTAGTCACAGGTTGAGGCACAGCCTGGGGTCCCTCCGACTGGAGGCCGAAGTCGGAATCGGGTTCCATGGCATCGAGTTTGCCGAGCGCCTGTTGAAGCTTAGGTAGAGCGGCCCGGACAGATGGCAATTTGCGGCAAAGAGGGTTATCTGAAGAAGTAGAAGTAAGAGGAAAAACAGCGGACTCGAAAGCATCCCATTCAGCGTATCCGTTGTCGATCATCATTGAAAGTTCGAGTTTTTCAAGATATGGCCGCAGCGTTGCAAGCTGTCGTATGAGGCTCTCACATCGTGAATTAAACGCCTCAATTTCTCGAATGTGGGAATTGTAAAATGTGGACCACTCAAGCTGTTTCGACTCTAACCTTTCGCCATGCTTGTCCAATTCACTGCGAAATTTGTCGATCTTCGAACTAAGCTCTTGCACCTTCATTTTGTACTCCAATTACCGGCCGAGTCGGACTATATAACAATATATTATAGAATTCGTGCCACCTTCTTCCCATCCAACGTCGCCAGCTGCGGGATTCTCGCTCTACCAGTTCTTCGCGCCGGGAGGCTTGCTCTCGAAAACGCACCCCGCCTACGAGTTTCGCCGCGGCCAGTTGCAGATGGCGCAGGCCGTGGAAGAAGCGCTCGAAGAGAAGCGCCACTTGATCGTCGAAGCCGGCACGGGCACCGGCAAAACGCTCGCCTATCTCTTGCCCGTGATTCGCTCGGGCAGGCGCGTTATCATCTCCACCGGCACAAAAAATTTGCAGGAGCAACTTTTCTTCAAGGATGTCCCCGCCCTCGAGCGCGCATTGTTCGGTAATGAAAGCGTTCCCAATGGAGATCGCAAACTCAGCGTCTGCTACATGAAAGGCCGCAACAATTATTTATGCCGCAAGAAGCTCTACGACCTCACCGGCCAGCCCGTGCTCAGCGGACTGGAAGAGATCGAACATTATCGCGCCATCGCCGCGTGGGAGAAGACCACGCACACCGGCGACCGCGCCGAACTCGCCGAACTGCCCGAGGCGAGCGCGGTTTGGCACAAACTCGACGCGCGGGCCGAAGCTTGCGCGGGCCAAAAGTGCAGCGAATTCGGCCGCTGCTTCATCACCGAGATGCGGCGGCGCGGCGCTGAAAGCGACATTATCATCGTCAATCATCATTTGTTTTTCGCCGACCTTTCCATCAAGCTCCAAGCCGAAGACGCGCCCGACGCCGGCGTGCTTCCCGAGTGCGGCGCGGTGATTTTCGACGAAGCCCACGAACTCGAAGACGTTGCCGGCAATTACTTTGGGATTTCGGTGAGCAACCTTCGCATGAACGATCTGGCACGCGATGCCGAGCAGTTGCTGCAGCGCGAGCGCCTCTACACTCCGCAGTTGTCGGGAGCGATCCAGTCGCTGCGCGAGCGTTCGCAGCTTTTCTTTTCGCTGCTGCCCTCGAGCGAAGGCCGCTTTGCTTTCGACTCTCGCCGCGAGTTCCTCGAAGAAAACGGCGAAGAATTTCTCGCCCTCATTCAATCGCTGCACCGCCTGGGCGCGGAACTTCAGCAACTCCCGCAGAAGCCGGAGGAAGTTTTCACGCTGGTGCGCCGGACGCACGAATTGCAAGTACAGCTCCGCTTCGTGATGGAAAGCGAGGATCCGAACACGGTCTTCTGGATCGAGCGCCGGGGATTCCGTGGAGCGCCGGGTGCAGCTTTGAAAGGGCGTGGCTTCAGCCACGCCGGTAACGCCTCTATTGAGAGTGGGGCTTCAGCTCCTGAGGGAAGGCGTTCCGGCCGAACGAATATTTTTCTGCAAGCCACTCCTATCGAAGTCGGCCAAATTCTGCGCGAGTGCTTGTGGTCGAAGCTGGAAACTTCGGTTCTGACCTCGGCCACGCTGGCCGTGGGCGGCGGCTTCGACTACATCCGCCAGCGCCTTGGCCTCGACCACGCGCGCGAAGCGATTGTGGCCTCGCACTTCGATTACGAAAGCCAGGCGATTCTCTACGTGCCGCCCGATCTGCCCGATCCGCGCACGCCGGAGTTTGCCGCCGAGGCCGCGGCCCTGGTGCGGCGTCTGCTCCAAATCACGCGCGGGCGCGCCTTCGTGCTCTTCACCAGCTTCAAACAGATGAACGAAATCTACGAGCGGCTGCTGGGACAATTGGAATTCCCAATGCTCAAGCAGGGCGACGCTCCGAAATCGGCGCTGCTCGAGCAGTTCCGGCTCACGCCCAACGCCGTACTGTTTGGCACATCATCGTTCTGGCAGGGCGTGGATGTGCAAGGCGAGCAGTTGAGTGCGGTGATTATCGACCGCCTGCCCTTTGCCGTGCCCAGCGATCCGGTGGTCGCGGCGCGCGTGAAGGCCATCGACGCCGGCGGCGGCAACGCCTTCTTCGAATATCAGGTGCCGAGCGCGGTCATTACTCTGAAGCAGGGCTTTGGCAGATTGATTCGGTCATTGCACGATCGCGGCCTGCTCGCCCTGTTCGACAACCGAATTTTGAAGAAGCAATACGGCCGCGTGTTTGTCGAGAGCTTGCCCCCCTACAACAGAACAACGGACTTGAGGAAAGTAGAAGAATTCTTCGGGGCGGATACTTGAAAGGTTGTGCGGTGACGGGGCTTTGCCACCACCGGGACGGGGCGGATCCCCGTTACCTTTCGCGGTTAGTTGACAATGGTTAGATGCTTTAGCAAGAATTCGTAGTCTTTCCTATATTTTTCTATTTCAGTCGTCGCATCGGAAGATAAAACGACGTTGACCAGCAAGCCTCCAATCGAAATCTTCGTAGCCAAATCCACATAGGGTTTCTGTTCTCTATCGCAGAAGAACATCTGTGTTGTAGCTTCGCATCCCTGTTCCAATAACTCTGGCTTAGACACGTCTTGTACCCTTGAGGAGTGACAATGCTCTTGAAAGGATTCCTTATCGTTCTGGACGGCACGGTGGAATGGAACTTCCAGACGCTCAACATTAATGTAGATCAAGGTCTTAGCGTTTTCGTAATTCTCATCACGTCTGAAGAAATAAAAAGGAAGTTTCCTCGACTTGTCCAGCGCCCAAGCTGGCGGCGGTTCTACCGCGACAATTCCCAGTGGCGTCGTCAGGTATTCTGGATTCGCTAAGGTCACCTTTGCTTTTCCACAAGCAGCGGTATTGGTAGCGGTGGAATTCTGTGCCCGGGTCGCTGGTCCGGCAAAAATAAACACAATCAGACATATCCACAACGCGAAATAACGGTCAAGTTTCTCCGAGATATTCATGCATCCCTTTCGCGAATGGCCATACAAGGGCAAAAGCTATTCCGCCGCCGGCGCTTCTTTGTCGACGACGACCTTCAAGTGCGTGGTCACGTCCTTGTGCAACTTGATGGGGACAATGAACTCGCCAATGCTCTTGAGTGGTTCGTGTAACTGGATTTTGCGGCGATCGATGTTGAAGCTCTTCTTCTCCAGCGCTTCGGCAATGTCGCCGGCGGTGACCGATCCGAATAGTTGATCGGTCTCGCTCGACTTGCGCAAGAACTTCACTTCGAGCCCGTCGAATTGTTTGGCCAGCGCTTCGGCTTCCGTTTTTTCCGTGGCGGAGCGGCGCACGGCGGCGGCCTTCATCTGCTCGATGACAGCCTTGTTGGCGGCTGTGGCCTCAATCGCCAGCTTCTTGGGCAGCAGAAAATTCCGCCCGTATCCCACGGCGACTTTTACCACTTCGCCGCGATTGCCCAGTTTGGGCACGTCTTCTTTCAGGATGACTTCCATGAATAACTCCGTTTCTGAATTCTGGTCGCCGGTCGTTAGTCGCTAGTCGTTCGCAAGTCTTGGCCGCTCAAAGCGTGCTGTCCTAGCGATGCACCGCGAACGACGAACGACGATCTCTAACTTACTGCCTTACTGCGCGCGTCCGGCAAACGGCAGCAGCGCAATGTTGCGCGCCTGCTTGATGGCCCGCGACAAACGGCGCTGGTGCGGCGTGCACACGCCGGTCAGCCGCCGCGGAGTGATCTTGCCGCTTTCCGCCACGAACTGCGCCAGCAGACGCACATCTTTGTAATTGACCGCTTCGATCTTCTCGACGCAGAACTTACAAACCTTCTTGCGCCGGAAAAATTTTCGTCCGCCTTCGCGTGATCCGCCGGGGCCTCCGCCGGGCCGCGGACCACGTGGCGGCCCACTGCGCTCCGGACGATCTCCGCCACTGCGCTCCGGACGGCTTCCGCTTTCTGCGCCTGGTGCTTTCGTTTCTTCTGCCATAGTGCTCCTGCTTTCTAAAAAATTCGGTTTTGGGAAGGGCACGGCTTCAGCCGTGCCTTAAAGCGTCCGAAGAAATGCGGGCTTTAGCCCCTGAGGTCGAACGTCTCGCCCGTCCGTTAATCCTAATCTCCCGCTAAACTGGCGCCGCAGCCGGTGGTTCCGCCGCCGGCGTTGGCGGCGGAACTGGCGTTGCCGGTGTTACGGGAGCGGCCGCGGCCGGTTGCGCGCTCACTTTCTTTTTCGCGTCGCGCAGTTTCTTCACCTTGTCGAGCCGCTTCAGTTCTTCGTCCGTGCGCACGGTGAGAAACTTGATCACCGGCTCGGTCACGCGCAGGCGCCGTTCGACTTCGTGCACGGTGGCGCCCGTGGCTTCAATCGACATCACCACGAAGATGCCATCGTTGAACTTGCCCACTTTGTACGCGAGACGGCGCTTCCCCCAGATCTCGCTCTTGACCGTTCCCCCCGCCGTAGTCACCGATGACTCTAGGGTGGAAATCAGCTTGCTCAGGTCCTCGTCCACCATGTCGGGACGGACGATGAACATCAATTCATAGTTACGATTCATTCGTTATCTCCAAAGTCTCTAAGTACAGTCACTGGTCGTTAGTTGATAGTCGTTCGGGGATTCATCTTGGCCCGGAAGACGTTTGCTAACGACTAACGACCATCGACCATCGACTATCCACCAGCACTTACTCCGCAGCGTCGCTCTTCCGATTGAAACGGTTCATCGCCGCCGCCGGTCCTTCTTTCAAAATCGTCTCGACCGCTTGCGCTGCCGCGTCCAGCGTTTCGTCCACAATCTTGTCCTGCGCCTTGCGAAACGGCGTCAGCACATATTGCACGCTGTCCGCGACTTTGCGGTCCGGCGCAATTCCCAGCCGTATCCGCAAAAACTCGTCCGTACCCAACGCGCCCAGGATCGATTCCATCCCGTTGTGCCCCGCCGAACCGCCCCGTTGCCGTATGCGGATCGCGCCCAGCGGCAAGTCGAGTTCGTCGTAAACCACAATCAGGTCGCGCTCCACATCGACCCGATGTTCCTCAACCAGTTCCCGCACCGAAAGCCCACTCAGGTTCATGTAGGTTTCCGGTTTCGCCAGCACCGCCGCTTCCCCGGCAATATTTGCCCGCGCCGTCAGCGCCCGGCATTGCCGGTTCCTGATTTCGATCCCCAGCCCGTTGGCGATCCGATCGATCGTCAAAAACCCGAGATTGTGCGGCGTGAATTGGTACTCGATCCCGGGATTGCCCAAACCGACGATCAGTTTCACGCGGATCCGCTCTTGGCTCGGTGCCCCAGGTATGCGCCCGTTCTTTGGGCGCTAACCTGGGTATTGGCTCTTAGCTCGCAGCTATTTCTTCTCTTTCTTCTCTGTTTTCTCGGCCTTCTCGGGCTTGGCCTTGGCCTTGGCGTCGCCCTCGGCCTCGACTTCACCCTCGGTTTCCTGTTTGCCCTTCTTAATAACCTCGGGCTCAGCCGGGACCGCCGCCGCTTCTGCCACCACTTCCGGAGCCGCAACCACTTCTTCCTTCACCGTCGTGATGTGCGCGATCATCTGGTTCTCGTCGGTCAGGAACTTCAGCTTCTCGTCGTGCGGGATGTCCCTCACCCGCACTTCAACGCCGAACACCAGGTGGCTGATGTCCACTTCGATGGACTTCGGAATGTCCGCCGGAAGGCACTCGATCTCGATCTCACGCAGCAAATGCTCGAGAATCCCGCCCTCCGTCTTCACTCCCTCGGCCTCGCCTTTGAGCACGATGGGGACCGTGACCGTCAGCTTCTTGTGCATGGCGATGCGCTGCAGGTCCACATGCAGCAGCGTCCCCTTGATGGGCTCGAACTGCCAGTCCACGATCATCGCCTTCTCCCGATCGTTGTCGAGCGCCAGGTCGAAAATCGTGTTGTGCCCGCTCTCCGAGCGCAGTATGCGCAGCACCTGCCGCGGATCGACCGCCACCGTTGCCGCGTCCTTGCCCGCGCCGTAGACCACGGCCGGAATCTTTCCGCCGGCGCGCACCCGCCGCGCCGCGTTCTTGTTGCCTGGTTCGCGCTTCTGCGCTTCCAGAGTGCCGATGTCCGTTGCTGTCGCCATAATTCCGTTTCCGTCCTTCGTTAAATCGTCGTTGGTCATTCGTCGTTGGTCGTCAGTCGATGGTCTTTGATAAAACCTTCTCGTGCTAGCGAGTTGCGAACGACTATCGACCAACGACTATCGACGTTTCTATATAAAAAGCTTGCTCACCGAAGTTTCTTCGTGGATCGACTGGATCGCCCGTCCAATCAGCCCCGCGATCGATCGCACCTTGATCTTCGAGACTTGCTTCGCCGCTTCCGAGAGCGGGATCGTGTCCGTCACCACCACCTCGACGATCGGAGAGTTCGCAAGATTTTCCACCGCCGCTCCCGAAAGCACCGCATGAGAGCAACACGCATACACACTGGTCGCGCCATTTTCTATCAGCGCCTGCGCCACCTTCACCAGCGTTCCCGCCGTGTCGATCAGGTCGTCGATGATGAGACAGTTGCGGCCATCGACGTAGCCAATCACATGCATCACTTCCGCCACGTTCATCTCGACCCGCCGCTTGTCCACAATGGCCAGCGCCGCATCCACCTTCTTCGCAAAGAAACGCGCCCGTTCCACGCCGCCCGCGTCCGGCGATACCACCGTCAGGTTCGGCAGGTTCAGCTTCTTGAAGTAATCCACCAGCACCGGCGATGCGAACAAGTGGTCCACCGGAATATTGAAAAATCCCTGCAATTGCGGCGCGTGCAAATCCACCACCAGCGCCCGGTCCGCCCCCGCCGTGGTCAGCAGGTCCGCCACCAGCTTCGATGTGATCGGCACACGCGGCTTGTCCTTGCGGTCCTGGCGCGCGTAGCCGTAATACGGAATCACCGCCGTGATGCGCCGCGCCGACGCCCGCTTCAGCGCATCGATCATCAACAACAGTTCCATCAGATTCATGTCCACCGGCCGGCAGGTGGGCTGCATCGCGAACACGTCGGCCCCGCGCACGTTTTCCTGGATCTGCACATACGCTTCGCCGTCCTTGAAGCGCGTCACCAAGGCCTGTCCTCGCGTCAGACCCAAGAAGGTGCAGACGTCTTCGCACAGCGCCTCGTTGGCCGTCCCGCAAAAAATTTTGAATCGGTCGTCGACCCGGGCCCGCTGCGGCTTGTTTTGCGGCTTCTCGTCCGTCATCGGCTTTTTTTCCGTGACCGTCTTTTCGGCGGTTGTCTTATCGTCGGTCGTCGCCACTGTGCCCATAGTTTAAGTTCTCAGTTCTCAGTTTCCGGTTCTCAGTTTTTAGTCGCCAGTGTCTCAACTGAGAACTGAGAACTGGCAACTGAGAACTGGTTTTTGGCTGGGCCGCTAGGATTCGAACCTAGACTGAGTGCTCCAAAGGCACTTGACCTACCATTAGTCGACGGCCCAGTGTTTTGCTGTTCCTAGTATGCCGAAATCGGCACTCGCCGCAAACAACAATTTCTCAACGGTCAGCGCACGACTAACGCCCAACGACTAGCGACTTCCAATACTTCTGGCGCGTCAACGTACGGGTCGCCTCGGCCCTCACCCCCTGCTTTCGCAGACGGCTTGCCGCCTTCGCCGCCTCGCCTGCCGACCGGAACAGCCCATACAGCGCCGACCCCGATCCCGACAGCGAAGCGTAACTCGCCCCCGCGCGCTCCAAAGCACCTTTTATGTCTCGCAATTCGGGATATTGAGGAATGACGACTCTTTCGAAGTCGTTTTCAATCCCGGTACGGACAAGGCCGGAAAGCAAGCTCTCGGCCCGGCTCCCGCCTTTTGCGGAAGCACCGGTGTTGGGGTAAACACTCAGCCACGCCGGCAACGCGCAGCCGACCTCAACCAGTCTATCCGACGCTCCCCCCGCCGTCAATTGCTCCCTGTTTGTGGAGCGACGGGCGTCCCCGCCCGTCCTAGTTCGCGTAGGGGCAGGTGCCCTCACCTGCCCAGCCGAGCAAAGCTCGGCCCCGCTGTTCGTGTGGGGACGGGCGCCCTCGCCCGTCCCAGCCGAGCGCAGCTCGGCAGCCTTTTCCCCCTGCACCAACGCATCCCAATCCGCAAACGCTTGCGGCGTCGAGACCCCAACTTCTGGTGTCACCACCACCATCGCCATCGAAGGCAGATCGGGCAGAGGATAAACCTCCTCGCCGCGCCCCACTCCCAACACCGTTCCGCCCACCAAAAACAGCGGCAGGTCCGACCCAACTTCAGCCGCAATTCGCAGCCGCGCTTCTGCGGACAACTTCCGTTTCCGTGTGGTGACGGGGCGGAGCCTGCCCTGAGCGGAGCCGAAGGGCCCCGTGCCAGCCATCGCTCGTTCCAGTGCCATCATCGTTGCCACCGCATTCGACGACGCCGCTCCCAATCCTCCCTGCACCGGCAGCCGCTTCTCGATCTCTATGCTGACTCTGGCCTTCGCGCCCAGCGCCTCCAGCACGCGCTCTGCCATGCGATAGCAGGTGTTCGACGCGTCCAGCGGTACCCGCGGATCGTTGCAAGCGATCTCAATTCCGCGCCCACGTCCCACCCTCACCCGGATCAAGTCGTGCAGCGCAATCGTCTGATACACCGTGCGCAGCGTGTGGTATCCATCCGCCCGCGCCGCCCCAATGTAGAGCCCGAGATTGATCTTCGCAAACGACCGCACCGTAACAGTCATGGAAAAGGAATTGTAAGCCATTTGCCATGTAGCGCGGACACTCTTGTCCGCGTTCTGCCGGCGCTTGGCCACTTTAACGGCGAAGTATAACGTGGGTTTATCTTTTGACGTCGACCAAAATAACTAGGAGTGCTTGGGTGTAAACTTACCGCGTTCCCGATTGTCAATTCGACGCCATGAGATAGGTCATGAAGAAATGGATCGAAGCTTTAGGACAAGATCTCCGCTATGCAGGCCGTGGATTGCGCAAAAGCCCAGCGTTCATGCTGGTAGCAGTCCTGACGTTGGCCCTTGGAATTGGCGGCACGACCGCGATTTTTAGCATTATCAATGGACTTCTTCTACGTCCGCTTCCTTATCCCGACCAGGACCGGCTCGTGGCCGTGTCGAATGTCTTCCCAAAATCCGGGAGCCATTTCGGGTTAGTTTCGGCTAGCGACGTCAACAACTGGCGAGCCGACAACCGGGTCTTCGATCAACTGGAGTTCGTCTCTTACCCCGACGTCGTGGCTATGTCGGGCGCTGGATTCGGCGAGCGGGTGGCCGTGCAGCACACGACGTGGCGACTTCTAACCATGCTCGGAATCAAGTCGTTCATGGGAACCATCCCCAATGACGACTTGAGCGAACAGCGTGGGTCCCAAGGTGTTCTGATCAGTTACGAATTCTGGAAGCGCCACTTCGGCGGCGACCCCAAGGTGCTGGGTCAGACCATTTTTGTAGACACAGGGTCGGGATCGATTGTAGCCGTTCTGGAACCCGAATTTGACCTGTTCGGCACTGGGACTCCCGACGTTTACATAATCCACGGAATGTCAGGTATCGTCGATTCCGGCATCAACGATACGCGATGGGAGGTAGCCGTCGGGAAGCTGAAGCGCGGCGTTTCTCTGCAGCAGGCGCAGGCCGCGATGAACGTGACGCAACGGCACCTGGCGCAAGTCTTCCCGGAGACGTACAAGGATGTGGGAGTCCGGGTCGATCCCTTGCAAAAACGGCTATTTGGACTGTGGGCAAGCGTCTACTACACCCTATTTGGAACTGTGGGCTTGGTTTTGCTGATTGCGTGCGCCAACGTCGCCAACCTGTTGCTGGTTCGAGGCGATGGACGGCGAAAAGAAATTGGCGTTCGCATCGCACTGGGCGCGACCCGAGGAAACATCATCCGTCAACTGCTGACCGAGAGTGTTTTACTCTCGCTGGTGGGCGGAGTGGCCGGTCTGGTTGTGACTTACTTGGGCGTCAAGACTTTCAATGTGTTGGTCCCGCAGTGGCTTCCAAGAACAACGGGAGTGCTTGTGGACGTCCGAGTTTTACTATTTACGTTCGGCACCTGCGTTTTGACCGGTATTTTATTTGGACTTGTCCCTGCCTATCGCGCGGTGAACAACGATGTCAACGAAAGCTTGCGAGAAACCGGCCGCAGCACAGCGACCCTGTCCCGCCATCGCATGCGAAACACCTTGGTCGTGGGCGAGATTGCGCTGGCGCTGGTGTTGCTGATTTGCGCGGGGCTGATGATCAACACGGTGACGCGTATTTTGCACACCACACCGGGGTTCAATCCCGAATATCTTCTGACGGCGGAAGTTCGACTGGCAGGGGACCGATACATGGACTCCACCGATCCGGGAAACACGGGACTCAATGTGATCCTTCCGACGGTTGGACAGTTCTGCGATAAGGTACTGGAACGCGTACGAGCTATACCGGGGGTTGAAGGTGTCGCATTGGTGGACTGGCTGCCGCTGGCGGATAATCCACAACACGCGACGCCAGGGTTCACGATGGCGGGGCAAAGTGTGGCGACCGCGGCGGAAAAACCCAGCGTTCTACGGCAGGCGGCGAGTGCGGACTATTTTCGATTGATGGGCATACCGGTGCTGCGCGGGCGAGGCATCACGGAGCAGGATACGGAGAGCAATGCCTGGGTGGTAGTGATCAACGAAGCGATGGCGCGGCAGTATTGGCCGCATGGAGACGCGATCGGGCAGGTGGTCCAGTTCGACGACTCGCCCGAAGAAAAGCCGCGACAAGTTGTCGGCATCGTGGGCAACGTGAAACAGTTTGTGCTGACCATGGAGCCGCGGCCCGAAGCCTACATCGCATATCCGCAAGTGCCAGCGCGCATCCATGCCGGGTGGACCGAGACGCGGGTGCACAAGAGCCTGGTTATCCGCACGCATTCCGCATCGAAGACGCTGATACAGAGCGTGCGCCATACGATTTCGGAACTGGCGCCGGAATCGGCCGTCTTCGGAGTGACGACGGTGGAACAGACGGTTTCGAAGTCGGCTACGCCCTGGCGATTTCTCTCGCAGATTTTTGGGTTGTTTGCGGCGGTGGCGCTGGTGCTTGCGGCCATCGGAATTTATGGGGTGATTTCGTATTCCGTCGGCGAACGCAGCCATGAACTCGGACTGCGCATGGCGTTGGGAGCGCAGCCGAAACAGATACTCGGATTGGTCTTGCGGCAGGCGATGATGCTTTCGCTGATAGGGGTGGCAATTGGAGTGGCCGGCTCATTTGTCGCTACGCCCTTAATGGCCGAGTTTCTCTACGGCGTGAAAGCTCACGATATGCTGACGATGGTTCTGGTTTCGACATTGTTAGTGGCGGTTACATTGTTCGCCAGTTACGTACCGGCGCGCCGTGTAACTAAGATCGATCCCATGGAGACGCTCCGGCACGAATAGGTTGGGTTAATGGACTGCTAGAGCGTGTTTCAAAATAGGTTTTGGGTAGGGCACGGCTTCAGCCGTGCCGCTTAAGGCCAATAATAATGTGGGCTTTAGCCCCTGAGGGCCAGACAGGCTACTCGGAGAACTATTTATGATACTAGTTCTAGTATTTCGGATGCTTTGTACCGCCGAGTTAACCTTGTTATATACTGGCCCACCAAGCGTCATTTCTCGTAATTAACGTTCCATGCAGCCGTGAATTTTAGAAGGGAATATGAATAACAAGCTTGGCCATAAGTTCTCTTACTACGCCGTGATCGTCGTTTGGTTGGTTGGTTCCATTTTTCTTTTTGTGAGAACCGCGGAAACGAAGGACAAAGACAAGGACAATAACTCAGAAGTCAAATTCACGGCGCGCAGTGAACTGGTGCTGGTCCCGGTACTCGTGACCGACAAGTCGGGCAATCACATCGCCGGACTCAAAAAGGAAGACTTCACGGTCTTGGAAAACGGCGCGGAGCAGAAGATTGCCACGTTCGAGGAAATCGCCAGCGACCCGCACCGCTTGTCGCGTCCGCAGAATCCGAATAGTAACGAGTTCAGCAATGCCCTGGCAGGCGAGTCGTCCAACCGGCGCATTACGCTTATGGTGCTCGACCTCATTAACACGCCTTTCTCGGACCAAGCGTATGCGCGCAAGGATTTGCTTAAGTATCTAACACAATCGGTGGACCAGCGCGAGCCCACGGCCCTCTACACACTCACGCGCAGCGGCATTCATGTGGTGCATGACTTTACGACCGATCCGCGCGTGCTGGTAGCGGCGCTGCATAAAGTGAGAGGCGACACCGCGCAGATGGTCGACAGCGACGAAACGGTCGAAGCCATGACCGGCAGCGCCAGTCCCGATGGCAGCGCGGGGGTCGATCCCGGCGCGGTGCAGAGCGAAGCCCAAAAAATCCAAACCATGATGGAAGACGCGGAACTGAATTTCAAATCCTTCGAGCAGCGCCTCGCCATCACTTACACCTTGGAGGGAATGCAACAAGTAGCGCAGGCGCTGGGAGGGTTCCCTGGGCGGAAATCGCTGATCTGGGCGGGTGGCGGATTTCCTTTCAGCGTGAGCGACAACACCATGCAGCTCGCGCCCGCCGGCCGCGACACTCTCAGCGATGTGCTGCCCTTGTACGAACACACCTGGCAACTGCTGAACGACGCGCAGATTTCGCTCTATCCAGTGGACGTCAAAGGTCTGCAAGTTGTGACCGTGCCTAACGCCTCGGTGCGCAACCCAGGGAAGAACTTTGCGCGCAATATGAGCTGGCGGCAAATGGATACGCAGGCGACCTTCCAAACTTTTGCGTCGATGACCGGAGGCCACGCCTATTTCAACTCCAACGACCTGGTCAAGGGATTTCGCGATGCGGTAAACGATTCCGCCCAGTACTACATGTTGGGCTACTATCTCGACCGGACGAAGACCAAGTCCGGATGGCGCAAGCTGGCGGTGAAAGTAAAACGCGAGCACACGGAAGTGCGGGCGCGCGGCGGCTTTTTTGTGACCAATGCCACGGTCGATCCCGAGAACAGCCGCAATAACGACATCTCGTCGGCGTTGCAGTCGCCGTTGGATTACACATCGCTGGCGCTGGTGGCGCGCTGGGGCAAAATCGAAGCGGGCAAGGAGCCGGGCAAAAAGCATGTGAATTACGAAATGCATTTGGCGCCAGACGCGGCGCTGATCGACAACGCCGACAATAACCGTATCGCGCTGGAGTTCGTCGCGCTGGCAAAAACGCCAGAAGGCAAAGAAGCCGATAAACCCATGGGACAGAATGTTGACGTTCATCTGGCGCCGGAGAAGTTGTCGTCGATTCGCCAGTCCGGTATTACCTACAAAGGCGCAATGGACCTTGCGCCCGGGGAATACACGGTGCGTTTTGTTGTCCGCGATAACCTCAGCGGACGCACAGGTTCGCTGGCCGCGCCCTTGAAGGTAGAGTGACACTGCCCGTGTGGAGTGTGGGGCGAGCGCCCTCGCCCGCCAAGCCGAGCGCGGTGCGGTCGAGCATGGGAAGAGTTATATACTAATTCGATAGTATTCGTACCGTGCCCATGTGATTTGAACCGCCTGACCGTCGAGCGTAGCGCCGCCGTCCCGGCGGCTGTCCGGCGGGCGTCCTCGCCCGCTGCGCCGAGGGCGAGACGCCCTCGGGACAGCCGGCAAGATGCCGGCGCTACCCGTTTTGCACGCCGTAATCATCACACGGCCACAGTAGTAGTGGGTATTCTGGGAGCGTGGGGGAAAGCGGCAATCATAATTGCCCAGGCTCTGCGAGGATCTGAAATGCGCAACTTCATTCTAGGGATCGTCGGCGCCATTGTAGTGCTGCTGATCGGCGGCCTGGGCTTGGCGCTGCTCGGCTTTCTGCCCACCCGCGCCAACCGCGTGCCGCCGAAGTTCGAGCGCCACATCGCCATGAGCGCGCTTGATAATTCGGTGGAGCGCCATGCTCCGCGCGTGAACAGCCCCGTGCCCCCAACCGACGAGAACCTGATCGCGGGCCTGAAGCTCTACACCATGAATTGCGCGGGATGCCACGGCGGCATCGACCGCCAGCCCTCGACCCTCGCGAAGGCATTCTATCCCCCCGCTCCGGACCTTATTCTGCACCCGCCCGACGACGAGGAGTGGCACGTCTTCTACGTGATTCGCACCGGCGTCCGCTATACCGGCATGCCCGCCTGGGACAAAATCCTTTCCGAGCCCGATATGTGGAAGCTGACCGCGTTTCTCGCGCGCGTGGAAAAGCTCCCGCCCGCAGTGCAGGACTATTGGAAGCAATCCACCGGCATGACGCTTCCAGCCACCGAACCGGAAACACACGACAGCCACAAATAGTGGAGCGTCGGGCGTCCCCGCCCGACTCGACAGCAAATACCGCGTATAGGCAGCGCGGTTCGTCAATCTCAAAAACTATCTCAAAATCTGAGAATATTTCTTGACAGCCATCCACTGTATGCAGTATACATACAGTTGACAGTTGGAGCGCCTATGTTTCTCAGCCTCGATGCCAACGACAAACGCCCGATCTACCAGCAGATCGCCGATGGAATCAAGGCCCTGATCGCTCGCGGCGAACTTCGCGAAGGCATGGTCCTGCCTTCGGTCCGCCAGGTATCGGGCGACTTGGGCGTCAATCTGAACACCATCGCCGTCGCTTACCGCCAGTTGCAGGACGAAGGCTTCGTCACCGTGCGCCACGGCGCTGGCGCCACCGTGTCATCGCGGCGCGGCCACCAACCCGAAAAGAAAGAGGCGCTCCTGAAATCCCTGCGCACCGCCCTCACGGATTGGATCCTGGCCGGATTCGACGATCGGGAAATAGCCGCAGCCGTACAGCAAGAACTCGCGCTCTTACAACAGAAAGGAAACTCTCGATGAGTTCGCCAACAGGAGTAGAAATAAATATTTTCTGTATTACTCTGATCCTGTTTTTCTGGGTGTTCTATGGATTCAGAAATATTTGGAGTCTTCCGCTCCGGCATGGCGACAGCTTCTTTCTGGGTGTCGAGGTATCGCCTGGCTTCTATGAAGGACCTGGGATCCCGTGGCTGAAAAGCTATCGCGCCATGGTGATCGCATTGCACCTTGTCTGGGCTGTGGCCTTGGTGGCAATCGTCGTGTTGCGGCGGTGGGATTGGACGCCCTTGTGGGCTGGGGGTGGGTCGCTGCTCTTCATGGTACCTCTGCTGGCATTCTTCGCCTGGACACGCCTCAAACTTGGCGCCAACCCACCAGTCCGTGCGGTAGCTCTCGCGCTCAAATCCCGCCGTCTCGGCGACTATATTTCGTGGCCGATGGAATCACTCATAGCCGCAATGGTCGTTTTCAGTTGGTGGTTGCTGCTGCACCACGGCGGAACACACATCGCTTGGCGTGATCCGCTGTTTATGACTTGGTGGGTGCTGGGCTATCTTCCTGGCAAGATCGTAACCGTTCATTCTGGCTCTCCGCTTCCGGTCGAACGCACCGAAGAGCACTACCAATACCAGGATGCCGCACGGCGTTATGCCATACGCGTGTATAACGGCATGGCTTGGTTCTTAGCTGCTGTTCTCTTCGGATATGCGTTGCTGCACACCTGGTCTCCCGCCAAAACGATTCCATTGTGGCAATGGCTTATTGTGGGCGTCACTATGGCGCTCTGGGGAAACTACATGATCTATATAGTCCGTGGACAGCGGCAGTTGACGAAGATGGGTCGCGATTTGTGCCCGTCCGGCAGTTGGGCGACGCCGTTTCGCCGCGCGGCGTGGGCGGATTCGGCATTAATAAATCCTGTAATGCGGAGCCGCCCCGGCCAAATTTGGTTCACGATCTGGTTCGGTGGCCTCCTGGTTTTCATATTTTATTCGCTCCGCTGAGGCTCGTTCTTCGAGTCATTACGCGGTCAAGGGTTAGAGCATTTCCCGAGTTATTGCTTGCGTAAGCCAAAATTGGGTAGGGCACGGCTTCAGCCGTGCCGCCAACCGCCATAAATGCGGGCTTTAGCCCCTGAGGGATTGCCGAGGTAAGGTTCACACCGATTATGAAAACGGTTCAGTTATTGGTTTCCAGTAATTCGCTGGATTGGTTGCACGAACATCGCACTTGAAACGGAGAATAACTATGAAACGCTTGCTATTGCTTGTTAGTCTAATCTTCGCGTTTAGCTGGGCTTGTATGGCCCAAACAAACGCCGCCGACACTCCCGCTACGAAAGCGGATGTCGAAAAGTATCTACAAATAACCCATCCTCACGACATGATGAAAAAAATGGCTGTGACGATGGCCCAGAGCATGCATCAGACGATCCACGAGGAATATCTGAAGCATCAAGACAGCCTGCCCGCCGACTACGAGTCCACGAAGACGGCGGAAATAGATGACATGTTCGAAAACATGCCCTGGGATGAACTGATGCAGGCCATGGTTCCGGCATACCAAAAGCACTACACCAAGGGCGACATTGACAGTCTTATTGCCTTTCATTCCTCGCCCATCGGTCAAAAGTTATTGCGAGAGTCGCCCGCCATTATGGCGGAGTGGATGAAAGACGCCATGCCGATCATGATGAAGTACCAGGAGACTGTCCAACAAACCCTGCTGAAGGAAACCGAAGTCATGGTTGCCGAGTCCAAGAAGCAGTCGAATGCCAAAACTCCAAACACTCACAATTGAGCTTTGAACCCTGTGGCCTTCGGTCCGCGTCGGACCGAACCCACTCCTTGACAGCCTGTGGCAAAAATCGGGGATTAGCGCATGAGCCAAATTTCTTATAAATTGCCATCCCGAGTGAAGTGAGGGATCTGTAGTCCGCCGTAAAATGCAGATCCCTCGCTTCGATCGGGATGACAAAATCTGGTGGTTTGAGTGTGGAAGAGCGGTTAAGGGATACAGCTTCATCCCCACACTGACAAGAGCTTTTCTATCCTGGCGGATAGCTGAAATCGACGGTGATCGTGGTTTGCGTTGCCGCGGCGTGGCCGTTGACGCTGTAGGGCTGGAAGCGCCACTGCTTGACGGCGGCAACCGCCGCCCGGCCCAGAACAAAATTTCCGCGCACGAGTTTCAGGTCTTCGATGCCGCCATCGCGCCCCACCACTGCCTGTAATACCACGGTTCCGTGAAGTTTCTGCGCCAACGCTTCGGGTGGATACACGGGATCCACGGTGTGCACCAGCAGCGCCCGCGCCGCTTCTTCGCTCAACGAGACCGGTTCGCTGAAGGGCTGAATCGGGGCCTGCGCTTGCGGCGCTGAGACCGGCATCATCTGCGCCGGGTTCACCGTTACCACCTCCGGCCGCGCCATGGGCGCCGAGTTTCTCACGCTTTCGGGAATCGCCGCCCGTTCCCGGCGTACGGGCGGCGCCTCTGGAATTTCAAACACGGGCACTGGCAGCGGTAAGTCGGCGGCCTTGGGCAAAGGCTGGCGCGCTTCCGGCATCGTGGACTCGGCTGCAATCACATCCAGCGGCGCAGCCTGCGCATTGGAAGTAACCGGACTCCGGCTGAAGTACGCATCCGGTGGCGTTTCGCTTCCGGCCGGCAACGTTGGAGCAAGTTTCCTATCGATCAGCGCGGCCACCGACTCCCGCAAAACGCGGAACCTTCCCTCGCGCGTCCGCGCCAGATACGCGAGAGGCGCGCGCGCTTGCCACACGCAAACCATCGCCGTCAGCGCCAGCAGCACGGCGCAAGCGGCGCGAAAGCCCGCGGCATAGTTGCGCTTGCGAGGCGCTACCTCTTGCTGGTCCTGGGTTTCATCGTGATATTCAGCGGGCGTAATTTCGCCGCCGGCGTTGTCCTCCTCCGCATTCGTTTCCGAAAAATCGGTAGGCTGGTCCTCTTCTTGTTCCTGCGCATCGCCACCGGCTGGAACTGCGCTCGAGTCTTCGCCGGCCGCGTCGTCTTCCGCAGCCAACTTTGCGGCATCCTCCGCGCTCAACGGCTGCATGCGCTCGCACGCTTTCCCGAGCACCGCGTCGGCTTCCCCGGCGGAGATTGGACGATAGATCAGAAAATCGAGCCGGTTGTCGCGCATTTCCGCGGGCGTGGGGTCGCGATCGACGATAGCGATGGCCACTGTGTTTCGGTTCGGCGTGGACTCGCGAGCGCGCTTCAACAGGAAACTCGCCTCCGGCTGGTCGGCCCAGTCCACGATCGCGCAGGAGAAGGCGCGCGTCTTTCCTTTTTCGATGGCGGTAAAGATATCCGAGCAAACTTCGGCGCGGATCTCCGTACGCTTGCAGGCCGCCGTCATGGCGGCGTCCGTCTCCGGGCTTTTTGAAAATAACAGCGCGCGGAAAGCCATCGCGGCAACAGCTTATCGGGATTTTCGTCGCCGCGACAGGTAACCAGCGTGTAGTGCACTCGTGGAATGTGGCCATCCCCTGATAAACCAAGGGTTCCATTGCAACGCTGGTGACCTTAGTAACCTGCCGGCCACCCTGACAACGTTAGGGAATCTCTGATTAAATCTCCTGTGGCCCTCTGTGTCCTCTGTGGTTTACGCTCTTCGTCGAACACTTAATCAGAGCTTCCTTAGCAGCCTGTGGTGATATTCGGTTTCGTATCAGGGCACGTCTTCAGACCTGCCGTAAGTGTCGTGTTATGAATGCGCCTTTAGGCGCTGGTTTTTGACGTAGGACTTTTACCACGGGCTGTCAGATATCGGCCCACTCTCCGAATAACTCATGGCGCAGCTTCTGCTGACGTTCCTGCATTTTCTTTTGCCGGTCCTCTAATTTCCGCTGCGCGTCGTCCAGCTTCTTCTTGATGTCTTCGTCTTTCCAGCTCAATGCTAACTGCGCTTTCTCCAGCGCCTGCCTGGCTTTCTCTATCGTGGCTGGACCGAGGCGGGCTATTTCCTCTCCAGCGCGGTTGATAGCCTGCTCGGTTTCCGCCGTGAATTCGGGCATATCGAAGCTATTTTCGAGCAGCCCGCCGGAATCCTTTTTTTCGGGAAGCGTCAGCGTGAGGGTCTGCTCTTTCCGGTCGCGCATCACGGTCACGGCTGCCGGGCCGCCCGACGACCGCAACGCGTGCGTGAAGTCGGACGTATCGTGTACCGGTTGGTTGTTGACCTTGACGACCACATCTCCGGCGCGGAAGCCGGCCTTTTCGCCGCGGCTGCCTTTGTCCACCGAGCGCACCAGCACGCCCTTGCCGTCCTTCACGCCAAAAAAATCTCCCAGTTGCGGAGAGATATTTTCCACCATCAGCCCGCTGCGCAGCGAGGAGTGCACGACAACCACCGAAACGGGAAGATCGAAGTCCATCGGAGGTATCTCGATCTTGGGTATGTCAATCTTTACGTTCGGCTCCCACGTCATCGACTTATGCCGGTCGGCGAGTTGCACCTTGATGGTCAGCGGCTGACCGTCGCGGCTGATACCGAGAGTCACCACGCGGCCCGACGGCGTTTCCTTAATCATCCGGCGCAATTGCGCGGCACTCTCCACCGCCGTGCCGTTCAGGCTCACGATCACGTCGTGCTCATGCAGCCCGGCTTTTCCGGCGGGAGCGTCCTGGTCGACCATCGTAACTTCGGCCCCGTGCTCTTCCTTCAGCTTGAGTTCTCCCAATCGCTCCGGACACACGTCGACGATGTCCACTCCGAGATACGAAGAACCGCCGTTCTCATCCCCGCCATAACTCCAGTCCGAGTTTTCGCCGGCGCGATCGTAATTCGTTTGCGCCGGTTGCCCAGAGGCCACTGCGGCAACCGCCAGCGCAATAACAAACATGCCTAGCAGGAAACGATGTATCATAAGTCCCTCCCGAATAGAGCAGTTAGTCGTTGGTCGTTAGTCGTTAGAGCGTGTTTCGTAAATCGGTTATGGGTAGGGCACGGCTTCAGCCGTGCCATCTAGGGCCAACAAAAATGCGGGCTTTAGCCCCTGAGGGCCGTGCCTTCCGGTCTCAAAGGTATTCATGAAACACACTCTAATCATCGGTCGTTAGTCGTTAGCAGACTCTCGCAGTCCGCAGCGAATCCCGAACGACCAACGACTAACGACCGTTCCTAGCGGCTGATGCGGCGAAAGTTGACGCTCCCAGTATTCGTGCGTACCTTCAGCACCGGCCCGCCGCCATTGAGTTGACCCTCGGCGGTCACCGTTTTCAGCCCATACTCTCCGCCCTCACTGGACACATGGATGTCGGAAAAGTCGCTGCGGATGGTGTGGCCATTGGCCATTTCGATCTCCGCGCGAATGGTAATCGCCAGATCGCTCGCCAGATACACGGTGATATCGCCGGCTGCGGTTTCAAGCGTGGAGTCGCTGCGCCCGCCCGCGTTACTTGACGACGAAAGCAGCTTCACTACGATGCCGCCAGCCCCTGTTCCCGCCTGCACCGAGGTCGCTCCATCCAATTGGATCGAGCCGCCGCCCGTCTCCGCCCGCACCCGTCCCTTCGCGGACGCCAGCCGAATGCTGCCCCCACCCGTCTCGATTTCCGCCGCCCCTCCGATGTCGCCCAGATCGACGCTGCCGCCGCCGGTCGTGGCTTTCACCGCCCCGCCGCACTTTTCCACGCGAATACTGCCGCCGCCCGTCTCCAGCACCGCGCTTTGCAGCCCGGAAAGAACGACTAAGTTCCCCCCTCCACTTTCCGCCTTGATCTCGCCCTTGGCGGATGCGACCTTGATATTTCCTCCGCCCGTCTTTAACTTCGCGCTGCCTTCGACGCTGCCAACATCAATCGTTCCCCCGCCCGTTTCCGCCGTCACCTCGCCGCCGATATCGTCCACGCGAATGCTTCCACCGCCGCTCTCGAGTTCGACTCGTCCGGCAATTCCAGCCGCGTTGACGCTGCCTCCGCCCGTCTCGATCTTGGCGGCCAGCAAGTTCCGCGGCACGCTGATGACAAATTCGTCGGAGCACTTACGGTTCCCCTTGCCCTCCGACTCCGCCACGATCCACGCTGTATCTCCTTTAACCACCGCGTTGACCTTGTACGACTCGAATTCGCGGCGGGCCTTCTCTTCCGAAGACGTATTGGCCCGGCGATGAATGACATAGGCGATCCCGGCCTGCGGTCCGCCCTGCACCCGCACCGAACCCGCGTCCAGCTTTACCCGCAGATTCTTTGCCGCGCCCAGGTCCCCGGTCATTTCCTGGACCCAGTTGCCGCCTTCGCGATACACCCGAGTTTCCTGGCCCAACGCTAGCGTGGCCAGCGCAGCCGCCAACAGTCCAGCGCTAACGAATTTGATTGCGTGTTTCAATGTATGTTCTCCTCACTTAGTAAGTCGTTAGTCGTTGGTCGTTGGTAGTTAGCAGACGTTACCAATTCAGAGGGAACCCCGAACGATGCGTCGGCAGCAGTTTTGGCGATAAGATCAAGGGCCTTGGCAAGTACGGGATCATTGCCAGCCCTGAGGTCGGCGGCGGAGGTGCGAACTTCTATGTCCGGGGCAACGCCGATTCCCTCAAACGGCGATCCGTCGGGAAAGTATTCGCGCTTCGTACTCACAGAAAACCCCATGCCATTGTCAAAGCTGTGCGAGTAAGGCTGCCCCGTGCTGCCACCAGTGCGTTCGCCGAGGATCAGTGCACGATGATTGTCCTTGAAAGGTACGACAAGATCCTCGCAAGCCGAGAAACACCCGCCGTCCACAAGAATGTAGAGAACCCCGGAATAAAGGGGATGAGAGGGTTGCTGGGGGTCACTGCCCCAAGCCAACTCTGTGTGGCTGCTCCCAATGTCCCAAGCGCGCAACACGGCAATAGTAGCCGGTGTGGATTCGGCCATCCAACGGTACGGACGATCCATGAGGGCAGCGACAAGATTGCTTGGAGTCGAACCTCCGTGGTTGCCGCGAAGGTCCAGAATGAGGGCCTTGACTGGACCGAGGGTCTTCAGGAACTCGACAGCGGAGTCTTCGAAGACTGAGGGTGCAAATGCGGGAATGCGGAGGATGGCGACACCGTCCCGCTGACTGCTCTGGATGGATTGGAACTCTTCGCCCGGCCACTGGAATGCGCCTTTGCGTGTAACGCTGACCTTCCGGCCACTCTTGAGGGTCACGGTGAAGCTGGGCGGAAACAGATAGGTCTCCTCGAAAAACGCCCGACGTCTCCAGCGCTCATCTGATGCAGAGAGGCACTTGCGGTTGCTCTGGTAGAACGCTTCGAATGGCTCATCGTTGATGGCTGCAATGATCTCTCCCACGGGCAGTTCGGCGATGGAGCTTTTCGTGACGGCCCAATCGCCTTCGATTGGATAGGCATAGAAGCCGATCATTTGGCCGAATTCGTCCCTGAGCCATTTGTCGCCAAAACCGCTGTGGCCATTTTGCAGTGTGGCCAGAAACTCCATGGAAGCGAGATCAAAATCACGTCGGCTGTCCGAGGCGATCGCTTGTTGGATGTAGCGGGCATATTCCTTATCGAGGTCGAGATTTGGCACTCCTTTCCAGTGTCCGAAGTACATCTGGATCCCTGAGTAGAGCTGGGAGGCAATCACGACACGTTCCTCGAGACTGAGCGTTGCGGAGGCTGGCGAATCCGAGGGGGAGGCCGGAGTAGTGGCCAGAGCCAGAAAAAGTGTAATTGAAACAATGGGCCAGATCAGCACGCTTTTTAACACAAGCTTCCTCCTCACTTAGTAAGTCGTCAGTCATTGGCCGTTAGTCGTTAGCAAACACTTGCAGTCCACGACGACCTCCGAACGACTAGCGACCAACGACCGTTCCTAATCCATCTCCGGCATCTGCGCCAGCATGGTGCGCGCTTGCGAACGAATCGAAACGTTCTCATCCGTCTGCGACAACCGGGTCAGCACCGAGCGCACGTTGCTGTCCGTTTTCATCGGCTCGACCAGCCGCAAAGCTTGCAGCCGCACGCCGGAGTTCGTGTCGACGAGCAGCGCCCGCAAAACCTCGTCTCGCACCCGGCTGTCCTGCCGCACAAAGCCGCTCAATCCATCCAGCGCCTTCAAACGCACGCCCGGATTGCTATCGTTCTGCAACGCATACATCAACGCTTCCCGCACACGCGAGTCGTCGGGCGCTTGCGTCAGCAAATCCACCGAATCCATCCGCACTCCCGAGTTGTAGTTATTGTGCGCCGCGAACAACAGCAACTGCTGGATGCGCTGGTCGTTCAGCGAGCCTTGGGCTTCCTGGGTCAAGACCGTGTCGTACTTGATGCTCACCCGGTTCGATCCCGGCTCTTCGGTCACTGAGCGAATGCCCGCAATGGCAGAAGCCTCCAGCGGCTGCGCCGAATTGCCGCTGCCCGATTCGATCGAACTCGTGATTACGCCGCCTTCACGTCCCGAAAGAAAGTTGTAAGTCGCGCCAATGCCGCCGCCAAATCCCACGATAAAAATCGCCGCCGCCAGCGCCGGCGACATGCGGATCTGCCGCAACCACGCGCCCGGCTCGAAAATCATCCGCTGCCAAAACCCTCCCGGCCGCGCCGTTTCGAGCGCTTCCTGCAGCCGCATCCGCGACGCCGCCAGCAGGTTTGGCGTTGGCTCCTCGACCGGCGTTTCCGAAAGCGTAGCGTGAAATTTGCGCGTCGCCTTCAACTCCGTCGCGCACTCCGGACACCGCGCCAGGTGCTGTTCCACCTCGTAGCGAGCGTCGTCCTCCAACTCGTTGTACACATAGAAGACAATGTTTTGCCGCACCCAATCGCATTTCATTCTCGTCTCCCTTCCCGGAGACAAATTTCAATCCTCATCGCATCTCCGCCAGCGCGCTGCGCAATTTTTGCGTCGCGCGAAATAACGTATTCTTCGCCGTCTCTTCCGTCGTATTCAGCATCTCGCCCACCGTGCGCAACCTCAGCCCGTGATAGTGCTTCAACTCAAACACCATGCGCTCGCGAGGCGTCAGTCTCGTCAATGCCGCTCCAATCTTCCGTCCCAGTTCGCGCCGCATCAGATCGCGCTCCGGATTCGCCCCCGGGCGCGCATCCGCGAACTGCTCCAACCGGCTGTACTCCTCGCCCGAAGCGTCCACCGCAACCGGAGCTTCCTCTTTGCGCACATTCCGTTTTCGCAGATGATCGAGGCAGAGATTGGTGACGATGCGGTAGATCCAGGTATAGAACGAACATTCAAACCGGAAACTGCCCAGGTTTTTATAGGCCTTGAGGAAGGCCTCCTGATAAACGTCCTGCGCGTCCGCTTCCGATCCCGTCAAGTGCAGCGCCAGCCGCAGCACCGCCTGGTCGTAATGGCGCACCAATGCCTCGAACGCCGCGCGGTTGCCCTGCTGCGCCTCGCGGATCAGACTGGTGTCGTCGATGCGGTTGCCCTGCGCTGCCAAGGAGCCCCTCGTCATGGGGTACTGCTCGCCGCTGTCCTCTTCCGCCCGCCTCGGACGGGAAATCTCGCCAACCGTAATTGCCACTGCGTAAGAATCGGCCGGCATGGTCTGTCTCTATCCCCTACAAGTGGTCCTACCTCGCCTTGCAAGGGATTAGACGCAGCAGCATCCCAATCGTTAGCAAATTATAAGGACTTGGCCCTTGGTTTGCTTGACAGTTTTAGACAGCGGAAGTACCACCTTTGTCTGGGATCGCGGCTAGTCTGGATTCGTGGTTGTTACGTTCAACTTTCGCCGTTGAACTTCAGCTGCATTTCGTTCGTCGGCTCGAAGCCCATCTTTTCATATAGAGGACGACCGTCGGCGCTGGCGTGCAGATTGACGCCGCGCAAGCCGCGCTGTTTAAGCCACTCCAGAATGGTCAGCATCACCTGCCGCGCAATTCCGCGCTTGCGAAACTCCGGCTCGGTGTAGACATTCAAAATGACCGCACGCTCCGTGCATGGATCTTTGGGATTCGCCGGCCACGGACAGAGCAGCACTCCGCCGCCGCCAACCACGCGGCCCGCGGCGTCTAGCGCCAACCAGTGGCGATACGAACCATCGGCCAGGGCCTGCGCTAGCCAAGGGCCAGCGACCTCCGCCATGCGTTCGCGCTCGTCGGCGGTGCCTTCCTTCATGTCGCGAAACATCGAACCCCGGTGATCGAGAATGATCGCCGCGTCGCCCACCCCCGCTGCTCGAATCGTGATTTCATTTTGCGTCATGATCGTATTTGATTCTCTCATTAACTAAATTGTCATCCCGAGCAACGCGAGTGATCTGTATTTTCCCGCTCGGTGCCCCAGGTTCCCGCCCGCTTTTTGGGCGGTAACCTGGGAGCCGTGTCGGTATGCGGGGGCTGGCCCACCCTTTCCGAAAGATTCTATCCCGCGGGTGCCCCACCCTTGTGTCTGCGTTTTTTGCAGACACAGGGTGGGGTTTTTGACTTTTCGTCCCCACCGCTACACCATCTCCCTGTCACACTGAGAGGGCGGGTGCCCCAGCCTTCCGCCGGCATAACAACAAAAGTGGGTGCCCCATCCTAAAATCGCGCTCTTTGCGATTTTAGGGTGGGGATTTTGACTTCCTATCTTCAAGCGTCCCAGGCCGGGTGCGCCACTTCTCGCGCTTTTCGAGAAGTGGCTCGGTGATCGGTGCCCCAGAGCCTGCCCTGAGCTTGTAGAAGGGTCCCCGCCCGGTTTTTGGGCGGTAACCTGGGAGCCGCGTCGCTATCTGCTGTCCCAGGTTATGACAGTTCCAGTGTCGATGTAGCCGCGGAGCGGCGTAAGAATGCAGCCCACGGCGCGAGCCGTGGGAGCAAATTGCCTTGATGAAGCAAGCCCCGGAGGGGCGAAAGAAGGCACAGCAACCTTGGATCCGCTATAGCCTCCAAAACCGACGCAAACCTGGGGCACCGTGCATGAGGACAATCTAGGGAACCTCTGATTGAGTGTGGCGCGGGCGCCCTCGCCCGCGAAAAGCCGTGTATTCATAGTGCTGTAGGGTACAACGAGATACTTGTTTAGAGATTCCCTAGCTTTGTTCGTTGGTCCAAGTCCGTGACGTGTGAATATCCCCACTCAAACTCGGTGCCCCAGGTTCCCGCCCGTTTTTTGGGCGGTAACCTGGGAGCCGCGTCGGTATGGGCCGCGGGTGTGACGTGCGAACATCCCCACTCAAGTCAAAACCGGGCTTGAGTGCGCTACCCGTCCATCAAATGCGACTGTGACAGAGCGCCTAATGTCCTCAATGATGGTTGTCGGTGCTGCCAGAAATAAAAGCATCTCTGTAAAATACGGTTTGCGCGATCCGTAAATCTGTTCCGATAAATCTTGAAGAAGACTGCAATATTCGTGATAAGCGGTCGTGTGTGAACGATATCGATGGTCAATCCCGGAAAGCATAAATAGAGTTTCGATGTTGTACTTGGAAATCTCTGGATTACGACTGGTTGGCTGCGGGAAAAGTTGCTTGTCCTTTGAGTGGCGGAAGATAATCCAGTTCAGCGCAAAAACAGCCCGCGAATCGTAGATGGCATATCTTGCAGGTTCCCAGAAGGAACTCAGCTTCGACAGCGAAGAAATAGTTGCAAATGAGTCTTTGGTGAGATTTCCCTTTAGGATTTCCTCTTTGAACCTTCTAATACGTGCGTTATTGGCGCCAATCTTAAATGAGCCGATTCCGCCCCAGTCACGGATAACCCAATAATGGGTAGTAAGGTCATTGTCTTGTTCCAATATGGGTGCAAGGTTTTCTTTCAAATAGACGTTTTGCGAAAATGATCCAGTGATACTAGCCGGGATCTCTATTGGAAGATTTGCAGGCAACTCCCAGTGATATGCGGTTTCTAATGGGATTGCCTTTGCCATTTCCTTCAGATGTTCGATCATATTAGTTAAGACGAACTGGACGGTGGGGGGCTGGCCCACCCTTTCCTTATTTTAATCCTCGAGGGTGCCCGCTCTTGTCGCGTCTTTTGCGACAGGGCTGGGATTTTGATCTCCATGGGTTAAGCTGAGCAATCCTGCTAACATTCCACTATGAAAAGAAACAAAATCTTAGCCATACCCCTCGCTGTTGCGTTGGGTCTTGAGATAATTGCTCCCGGCGGGGAACAGCATCCACACACTGAAAAGGAAATTATCGAAACTCCAGAGGCAACGGGTGGAGAAGCAGACGTCCTTCGACCATTTGTCACTCCCCCTGAAAACCCGTGGCGCTCGGATTTCACGCTTCGTGTCGCCAGCCCTGAGGAACTGAAAGATTGGTGGGTGAATAGCACCACGACACGCTCTGGAGGTTTAGTCACCGTCCTACGAACACAGACCTGCGGAGAAGTTCGATTCAAGGAAACCGCTGTCCTACATAATCTGAACACGAACCAAGAGGTCAAGACGGCTGTCTATCTCAATGAAGATTATGTAATTTCATGGCGAAATAGAAAGATGTGCGAGCAACTTCAACAATGGCTTTTGCAACGTGGCATTACCACGCAGCTTCTACTTCGTATGGATACCGCCGACAGCGGTGCTCCAGACCACCGCTCACTTGCATCTAGCTATGCTCCAGTTTATGACGACGGTGATGGACCGGGCACGGTCTAAGCCCACGCCGCGTTCACCTTCTTTATAACCTTCTTCAACATAGCCTTTGCAAGAGAAATTCGGGGACAGACGGAACGTTCCCACTTACTAGTTCGAATCACACCCCAGAGAGAATCGCAGAGCGGCACACACCTCATTCATCCGTGCGGAACTAAGCTGCGCCACACGTTTCCCTAATCGCTGTTGCGATACCGTAACTGCATTGTGCAGGTTCACCGCGCAAGGGGACTTCATGCCGTCTTCCTCATTCAGCACGACTTCCGACGGCACGCCACGAATCGTGGAAGTGACAGGCGCAACCGTGACTGTCGACAAATACGCGATGGCGCTGTTGCAACGTGCCCCAGGTTCGCGCCCGTTCTTTGGGCGCTAACCTGGGCCCATGCAAAGCGTACCAGCCTTCCCCCGTGTTCCCCTGTGCCCTCTGTGGTTAACGCTTTTCACTTCCCCAGCAAAAAAAACTCGAATCGGCTCTGCTTTCCACGATCCCAGAAAATGTTGAAAAGCCAAAA